>OGMW01000103.1_pt1 | contig 91727 bp, 85 predicted proteins | sample 1573281 | NCBI WGS metagenome assembly OGMW01 (sample SAMEA2581907, study PRJEB24529) | metagenome | biome: Human gut stool | place: China | collected 2011 | reverse complement strand
CTTATTCCGGGCGGTGTTTCGGTACTGGGTGGATGGAGCCTGGGACTTAATCAGTACGGGCATAAAAAGGAAGAAGCGTTCCAGTATCTGAAGTGGGTATGCAGCGAACACAACAGTATCCCGTTATCCCTGCTGGGTGGGTCTACTGTGCGCAAGAGCTTTTATCTCCGGCCAGATATGGAAGAAATTTATCCATGGAAAAAGCAGATTCCGGAAAGCTATGAAAAGAGCAGGAAACGTCGCTTCCCGAAGAAACTGAAGAATTTCCAGCAGAATGAGCTCTATACCCGCATTATTCCTCATGAGATCAACCGCGCTCTCTGTGGGGAAATTACGGAAGAAGAAGCACTGTCCAACATGGAAATGCATATAAAGAGTAAATCAGAAGTATAAAGGTGTTGCAGAAGAAATATTGTCATTTGGTGATAGTGACCAATATTTCTTCTGTTTTTTTATGAAAACAAACCATTGATTTTTAAATTAATAAAGACTATGATTAAATCATGAAACGGTTCATGAAATAAAACAAATATAACACGATATAAGGAGGAAACATCATGATTGATTTTAATGACAAACGGCAGGTGGCAAAAGCCATTCAGTACACCAATGTAAACCCGAACCTGACCAGAGAGGGAATGTTAAAGCATCTGGAAACCTGTATGAAATATGACTTCCAGGCAGCCATGGTTGCGCCGTGTTACATTGAGCTGGCAAAGGACGTTTTAAAGGGAACCGGAATCCAGGTTGCGTCAACCTTAAATTTCCCGATCGCCAACGATACCCTGCCGATGAAGATCGCAGCCCTGAAAGAGATGATCAAGACCGGAGTAGACCAGTTTGATTTCCCGCCGAACCCGGGACTGCTTTTAGGTGGTGAGGAGAAGGCTTACTTTGAGGAGATGAAGCAGATCGTTGAAGTGGCACACGCAAGCGGCGTTGTTGTAAAGGCCATGCTTGAGTTTGGCTACATTACAACACCGGAACTGAAGGCAAAAGCAGCACAGCTTGCCTGTGAGGCAGGTATTGACTGGGTAAAACAGTCCAGCGGATGGGGCGTTGGCGGCTGCCCGGCAGATGTGGAAGACGTAAAGATCCTGAAAGCCAATATCGAACTTCCGTGCCGCGTAAAGGTATCCGGCAAGGTAAATACACTGGAGAAGATGAAAGCCATGTTTGAGGCTGGCGCAGAACTGGTAGGAACAAGTTCCGGCCCGGCTATCGTAGACGGACTTGTAGGAGATATCAACGCGTATTAATGAAAATCGTGAGAAGGTAAAGACGGGGTGAAAAAATGAAGATATGTGTGATCGGCAGTTATGCCAAGGCTCTGGTTATGACAGCAGACCGGATCCCGCTTTTGGGTGAGACCCTGATCGGATACGATTACCGGGAAACTTACGGCGGAAAAGGTTCGGACATGGCAGTTCAGGCTGCCCGCCTTGGTGCTGATGTAGGGTATATCGGGGTAGTTGGAAATGATACATTCGGCCATGAGTTCTTAAACCTTATGAAACAGGAGGGAGTTCATACCGATGGCATTCTTGTTACTGATGAAAAGCCTACGGGGGTTGGCTTTATCGTAAAGGATGTAAAAGCAAATAACGTTATCGTGGTTGCCATGGGCGCCAACGAGCTCATTTCAGAAGAAATCATCGAAGAGCATATTGACCAGATTCAGGCAGCAGATGTGGTTCTGGCCCAGCTGGAAATTCCGGTAGATATCGCGCTGTATGCGTTAAAGCGGGCGAAAGAACTGGGAAAGACAACCATTCTGAATCCGGCACCGGCCGTAAAGCTGACGGGACGGGATTTAAGCTTTGTGGATATCATTACACCGAATGAAACAGAAGCGCGGGTAACCATCGGAGAATTTCCGGATGTAGAGATGACGCACCGGGAGGTAGCTTTAAAGCTTCTGGAAACCGGATGCGGGAACGTGATCATGACGCTGGGCGGAGACGGCGTAGACATCCATAACAGGGAAGGAAGCAGTCATGTGGCATCTTACCAGATCGAGGTTGTGGATTCCAATGGAGCAGGAGACAGCTTTAATGCAGGACTGACAACAGCACTGGCCGGAGGCGCGGACATCGAAAAGGCGGTTGCTTACGCAAATGCGGTGGCAGGTCTTTGCTGCACAAAGTGGGAAACCGTACCTTCTTACCACACTGCGGAAGAAGTAGATGCATTTATCAGAACACATTCAATCGGACAATTCTGAAAGGAGATGCTATAATGAGACCAGGACGTATTTTACATCCAGAACTGGCAAAGGCGTTAGCAACATGCGGACATACCGATATCATCCTTGTAACGGATGCAGGCTTCCCGATTCCGAAGGACGCAAACCGGATCGATCTGGGATACTATGCAGGAGCAGTCGATGTACTGGATATCTTAAAGATGCTCCGCAAGGAGATTTTCGTAGAGGAAGTGGCGTTTGCAACAGAAGTAAAAACGCATCATCCTGCGCTGTATAAGGACCTTCAGGAAATTTACACGGGTTCCGGCGCTGTATTTAAAGGAACGACACATGAGGTTCTTGTAGAAGAGATTGCGCCGAAGGCAAAGGTTGTGATCCGGTCCGGATCCTTAAATGCCTGGGCAAATTTCGCACTGACCTGCAGCACAGATCCATTTGCCTGGTTCACAGAAGAAGACGTGACCATTCTCCCGGCTTATGTGGAGCGCAGAAGACGCATATCAGAAAACGAGGTTCCGTCTTTATAGAAAAACGAGGGGGTTAAACATGGAACAGATTAAAAGAGAACTGGAACTTGCGACATTGCCAGAAATGCCGAAACGTCTGGATTACCGTATCGGCATTATTGGGGCTGGCTTTATCGTAAGAAACTGTCATCTGGAAGCTTACCGGAAAGCCGGTTTCAATCCGGTGGCCATCACATCGCTGGACCTGGAACAGAGCAAAGAAGTAGCTGCGCTGCACAAGATCGAGAAGGTATATCCGGACTGGAAGCAACTGGTAGATGACAAAGACATCGAGATCATTGATATTGCGGTGCCTCCGCATGTACAGCCGGATATTGTAGAGTATATCTGCAAACATGCGGCAGACCACATCAAAGGCATTTTATGCCAGAAGCCGATTGCAATGTCTATCAAGGAAGCAAGACGGATCGTGCGTCTGGGCGATGAAGCGGGCATTCCGATCGCAGTCAACTCCAACATGCGTTATGACCAGTCTATGCGGGCCATGAAGCGGATTCTGGACAAGGGCCTGATCGGCAAGCCGGTCATTGCTTCTATTGATATGCGTGCGATACCGGACTGGCAGACCTTCCTGCAGAAGTATCATAAGCTGGAGATTTACGCAATGGCGGTGCATCATCTGGATATTTTCCGCTATCTCTTCGGCGATCCAGAGAAGATCACGGCAGTGTGCAGGACCGATCCGAGAACGAAATTTGAGCATACCGACGGCATTGTACAGTATACCTATCAGTACAAAGACGGACTTATGGCTACCAGCCTGGACGATGTGTGGGCATGGCCGGAGGAGCCGTGTGAGAAGCACAATTACATCAACTGGCGTGTGGAAGGAACCGAAGGCTTTACGGAAGGTGATTTCGGCTGGCATAAGCGTGCACCGGAATTCTGCGGAAGCACCCTTCGTCTTGCATGCAAAGCATATCCGCATCAGTGGATCGAGCCGAAATGGGAGACCCAGTGGTTCCCGGATGCTTTTGTCGGAACCATGGCCAATCTGCTGTGTGCAGTAGAAAACGGAACAGATCCGGAAATCAGTGCCCGGGATAATGTGAAGACGCTGGCCTGCGTGGAGGCGTGCTATCAGTCCATCGAGCAGGAGAAGACCATTTATCTGGATCAGATCCTGAATCCGTAATCATCATTCCATAAGACGTTGCTGTTTTGAACAGGGAAAGGAGCTTTTTATGATTTCAGTTGGTATTTTTACAGGATATTATCCATATACACTGGCAGAGACAATCGAGCGTGCAAAGAAGGACGGCATGAGCTGCGTGCAGCTGGATCTGGAATTTAAAGACATTGATCTTTCCAGAGGCCACATCACCAAAGAGAAAGCAAATCAGGTCCGTGATGCTTTCCGTGATGCGAATCTTCCGATCGTAGCTATTTCCGCATACACGAACCTGGTTCATCCGGATCCGGTGAAACGTCAGGAAAATATCGACTATGTAAAAGAAATTCTGGCCCATGCCAGAGATTTCGGAACTCCTTACGTAGTCAGCGAGACCGGTACTTACAACGAAGAGAGTGACTGGTCTGCAGATCCGAAGAACTACACGGAAGAAGCATATCAGGAGTTTAAAGCAGTGGCCATTGACCTGGCAAAATTTGCCTATGACCACGATGCTGTATTCCTTGTAGAGAACTATGTAAACAATATCGTTGGTTCCGTAGATCAGGTTGCCCGCCTGCTTCAGGAAGTAAATCATCCGGGTCTGGGACTCTTATGTGACCCGACCAACTACTTTGACGGAAGCAACATCGATGACGTGGATCCGACCATCAAGAAGATCTTCCACGTTTTGGACGATAAGATTAAAATTGCTCACGCAAAAGACTGCAAGCGTGCGGTAAATCTGGATGAAAAATTCGGCGGCGGCTCAGCAGAGCATAACAGCTTTCGCGGCGCAGGCGCAGTAGAACTTCCGGGCGCAGGTCTTGGTGTCCTGAATTATCCGCTGTATGTGGAGCTGCTTGCAAAGCATCATCCGAATATTCCGATTATCATTGAGCATATCGATGAGAGTGATATTCCGAGAGCGAAGAAATTCGTAGACGATACCTTAAAGAAGATGGGAGTATAATCTTCCGGGAACATAATGAAAGGGCGTGTGAAAACATAGCCTATAAAGAAGAACCGTGGGTTCACATAGTGAATATGCGGTTCTTTTTTGTATGCCTGGAGTGCCTTCCTATCACCTAAAAAAAACTCTGCTGGAGCACGTTCAACGTAAGGATTGATGATCGTCGAAGCAATCATATTTTGCTATAAGAATGTGTTTTATGATACTTTTTTACGGTATGTGAAAAAAATATCAATTCAAAGCCTTAATGAGGAAGATTGTCAATAGCGACGTTGACGCTATAAGTGTCGGATTATATAATACATAAGTTAGCTGCCGCTAACGTAAAAAGGGATAAAAAAAGGGAAAAGGAGGAACTATCACAGGTGGACATCAACACTAAAAAATGGAAACAAAAACTTTCTGTATTCCTTATCGTGTCGATGATTATGCAGACAGCCGGTGTCACTGCACTTGCTGAAGAAGGAAGTCTGGTAGAGGAAGCTTCCAAAGTCATTACTGCAACGTCAAGCAATGCAAAGCGTCATGTGCAGACGGCCAGTGATGCGGATACTGCGACAGATAGTGATTGGGACGAAGCAGAAGAGGACGAGGTTGATCTGATCGATGATCTGGAAGTCGAACTGGCAACACCGTTCAATGCACGTGCAGTAAGCGGAAAAGAAGTAGAGGTATCTACGCACACGGAACTGGTTAATGCAGTAAAAAATGCGTCCGCGGGAGATACGATTGTCTTAGCGGATGATATTGATGCAACTTCTTCTGCATCGCTGTGCGTTACGAAAAAAATTACAGTAAACGGAAATGGCCATACCCTGGACGGAAAGAATCAGTATGGATTTTTCGTCATCAAATCAGGCGGCTTTTTAAATCTGCAGGACATTACGATTGCAAATGCGAAGCAGAATTCAAAGAGAGCCAGCGTTATTTATACATATGGCTCACAGTCTGGAGATGGAGCTTCTCTGGAAAACTGTACCATTATTGGAAACAGTTCCAGTAAAGGCGCAATCTATATCAGCGGCGGCCGTGAGTTCCAGATGGTGAACTGTACAGTGGCCGATAACCCAGGCATTGCGGTGTCGCTTTCCAGTGCAAACGCAGTACTTGCCAACAACATCATTGTAGGAAGCTCTACGGATGTGAGTGCTTCCAATATAACCGATGGCGGGTATAACCTGGTCGGAAGTGCATCTTCCGGGCAGTTTACCGAGGATACTTCTATGGTATCTTCTAAACTGGACAGCCATGACGAATGGCTGACATCTGCGGATGATTATGATCCTGAGGAAATGGGCCTTCCACTTATCAAGACCGTGGATAATCCGGCTCTGGATAAGATCCCGGCAGACAATGCATATCTCCCAGATACGGATCAGCGCGGTATTGACCGTCCGAAGAACGAACTTGGTGATATTGGAGCGTATGAATTAAATGAGTATTCGCTGATCACCTATCTGAATCTGGGAACACCGGAGCAGAGTGGTTCTACACTTACGATCCCGTATGAGATCGGCGGCGAAGAGGGCGACAATTTCAACTATGGAATTATCTGGTCCGTGACTGCAGGGGACGGCAGTGAACTTCCAGAAACCGTAAAGGTTGTAGAAGACGAAAAGAGCAACACGGGGGGGTGTGTCTGGGAACAAAAAGTTTGAAATCGTATCCCCAGAGGCTGTCAGCGTAAAGATCACAGCAGTATCCCTGACCAATGAGGATATTACGGCGGAGCTTACGGCAGAAGTACCAGGTAACCCGGCAAGATATGCGGAACTTCTGATTGATGAGATCCCGGACAAGATTGCAAGAAAAGATAAGGAACTGCTGGAAGGAATCCGTGCAGATGTAACTGCGCTGATGGAGCAGTATAGTGTAACTGAGGGTGAGATCAGCAACTGGGATAAGCTCATTCAGGCAGAGGCAAGACTGAAGCAGCTGGAGGAGCAGCAGGGAAATATCACCACCGTGGACGAACTCAAGGAAGCGCTTGCCAACGCGGAGGAGGGAGATACCCTTTATCTTAAAGGAAATATCGAGCTGACCGGCAGCACGACCTCAACCTATCAGTTTGCTGTATCCAAATCCGTAACCATCGAAGGAAATGGTTATGTCATTGATGGTGGCGAAGCATTCAGCTTATTCCAGGTAACCGGTGGCGCGGATCTGACACTCCGGAACCTGACATTACGAAGTGCGTATCGTAACGCGAATGATAGTTCGGGCGCATGCGCAGTTGCTGTTACAAGTGGTGGTATTACAATGGAAAACTGCGTACTGACTGGAAATAAGAGTACTTATAAAAAGCGTGGATATATTGTATATATTGCACCCAGTCAGAAACTGATTATGAAAAACTGTACCGTAACAGGGAATGAGAACAATAACGACGATTATTCAGCAATTTACATTGGAAGATATGCTTCTGGCGTAATTGCAAATTCGGTATTTGGGGGAAATAAGAGCAACTTAGGTAGTTCTAACTACGATGTATATTTCTCTTCCAGTGGAACGAATGTTATGGATGGCGGATACAATCGCTTAAGTGGTGCAAAAAATGCGGATACCAGTGGTTTTGGAGCAGCGACCAGTGTGATCAGCAAGGATTACAGTGATCTTTCTTCCTGGGTGGATGAGGATGGAAGCCTGATCTACAGTAGCGAAAACCCGCTGATCGACCAGATCCCGGCAGATAATATCTATTTGACATCTGAGGATATCCTTGGCATCAGTCGTCCGCAGAATGCAAAAGGCGATATCGGTGCGGCTGAGTTTGAGTTTGCGCAGCTGACTACCTTTACGGTGGACAAAGAAACGGAACTTACTGCGGCAAGCGGGGAAGAACTGGTATTCCCGTATGCGATTGGTGGTGAGGAGAGCGGCGTTTATGACTTCTCCTTAAACTGGTCTGCATGCTACGCAAACGGAAAACCGCTGGATGAGAGCATCACCGCGGAAGGACTGGGCGATGATCAGCACGAATGGCAGAACGGAGAAACAAGCCTGTCTGCAAGCCGGAGCATCATCTTCCATTCCGTTAAGAATGCAGATGTGGTTCTGACCGTGGTATCTAATGCAAATCCGGATTTGATAAAGACATTCACCATTCATGTAACAGGCGATCCGATTCAGTACGTAGAAAACCTCATTGCGCAGATCCAGGATGTTGATGCGATTACGCTGGCTGACAAGGAGCAGATCAATTCTATCAGCAAAAAGGTAACTGCATGGATGGAAAAATATGACCTGGATGCGGCTGCTATCAGCAACTACAGCCATCTGAGCGATGCGCTTGCACGCCTGGCAGAGCTGGAGGCGGGACTTCCGGTTATCAATACGGCAGGAGCACTTCTGGATGCGATAACGGATGCGCAGAGTGGCAGCACCATCTACATCACAGGCGATATCGAACTGGATGCCATGAGCAGTGCTTCCTTAAAGTACCGCGACTCCAGCAAGACTCTGACCATTGAGGGAAATGGTCATGAGATCAATTTCAATAACAAATCAGGATTTATGTATATTGGTATCGACCGCATTACAATCCGTGATCTGACCTTTAAAAATGCGAAGATGTCTAACTATGACGGCAGCGTGCTTTCCTTAAGAGACAGCACCAAGGCGCTGATCGAGAACTGTAATTTCATCAACAACCGTTCTGCAAAGAAGGGCGGTGCGATCGATATCAACAGTACCAGTAAGGCAGAATTTAAGAACTGTACGTTTGCGGGCAATGAGTCCGGTCTGTACGGCGGTGCAATCTACCAGACAGGTACCGGTGATTTAAGCCTGGAAAACTGCGTCTTCTATGACAATAGTTCCTGGCAGTACGGTGGTGCGGTTTATTCCAGCAACGGAAATTCCAGGCTGGAGATCGTACACTGCAGCTTCGCTTCCAATCAGGCTGATGAGTCTGGAAGTGGCCTGTACTTAAGTGGCCCGAATACGGTAGTGGCAAACAGCATTGTAGTCGGTAATGAGAATGAGTACGGCGAAAAGAATGATATTTACCTGGCAGACGGTTCTGCACAGGTGGATGGTGGTTATAACCTGATCGGAAGTACCAACGCAGATTCCAATTTCAAAGCAGATGGAACCAGCGTAAATGCTTCATACGCAGATTATAGCAGCTGGCTGGATGATAACATGGAAGAGGAAGGACGTGTCCTGACCTTAAAGCCTGTTTCCTATAATCCGGCAATTGACAAGATTGTGTATAGCAACAAATGGCTGACAGCATCTGACCGCGATGGCAATACCCGTCCATACAATGGCCGCGGTGATATTGGTGCTTATGAGAATGTGCAGGATGTGTCAACCGTAGATGCAATTTCCAGCGCAACAATCAACGAGCAGACCTCTTCCGCACTGCAGGTAAACAGCGGTGAGAGTTTTGTGGTGAAGAGTGCTGTGCGTGCAGACCGTGAAAATGTGGATCTTTCTTCCAAATGGCAGGCGCTGGATGAGAACGGCGAAGCACTTTCGGATGGCGTTCTGGTAACCGGCCTGGAGAATCCGGATCAGATTGAAGATGCGGATGATGAGATGAGCCGTATGGAAGTTCGCAACATTTCCATTGTGTCTCTGAAAGACCGCATTGTAAAACTGGTGATGTCTTCCACTGCAAATCCGGACATGAAGGCAGAACTGAATGTATCGGTAAAGGGCGGCAATTTTGACCTGAACAATAAAGACCTTGCGGATATGATCGTAAGGGAAGCCGCAAACATCGCATTTTCCATGAAACAGAGTGATGCGGTATCCGAAGATGTGATCCAGAATGAGATTCGCCAGAAAATCTGGGAGAAATACGGCACAGAGTTCCTGCTGACTATAGAAAAGATATCCTATACGGAAGCAGTAAAGGGCAGCGTCGGCGCACTTGCCGGAACAAATGGACAGTATGCGTTCCGGGTAGTATTATCCGGCGGAAACGGTGAAACTGCATACCGCACCCAGAGTAATGATCTGGTGATGACCATTACGGCAACTCCATATATGAGCGATGAGAATGCACAGAATGTACTTACGCTGGAGCTTGCAACAGACCGGATCGCAAAACAGCTTCTTGCGCTTCGCATAAAAGCCGGAGCAACGAAGGAAGAGGCGAAGGCACTGGCAGAGGAAGAGGTAAAGGCCCTTCTTCCGGAAGGTGTAACTGCAAATGTTGAGATCCTTGCATTCCAGTCATCTGATACTGCGCAGGAAGGCACAATTCGTTTCTGCTATCATTTACAGGCAGGTGAAGGAGCAGCTTATGCGGAACGCACCAGTGATACTTTTACCATGATTATGGAGAAAGCAAGAAAGAGCAGCGGAGGCAGCGGTGGTTCCGGCGGCTCTGGCGGTGGCGGTGGAAGCAGATCTGCAGGAAGCATTTCTTCCACGGAGCAGCATCGTCCGTCTGTAGTTGATGAGCAGGCCCAGTGGGTACAGAACGGAACCGACTGGAAACTGACCTTAAGCAGCGGTGAGACTGCTGCAGACCGCTGGGTACAGAAAGATGGTCACTGGTACTGGTTTAAGGCAGATGGTATCATGGCACACAGCGATTGGGTGTCTTACATGGGCCACTGGTACTACTTAAATGTAGGCGGAGACATGATCACTGGCTGGCTGTTTTGGAATGAACACTGGTATTATCTGAAGCCGGATGGTATCATGGCTGCAGATGAGATGACCCGGGACGGCTATAAAATAGGACCGGATGGAACCTGGATTCAGTAAAAAAAGAAATAAGCAATAAGAATGGGGACCTTGCCTGGCATATGCCGGGTGAAGGCTCCTTTTGTATGGATACAGCGCTTTCATTGCATAAAGGCTGCCACTGTTTTTATATGGTGCAGAGATTTTTGAGGGGGAAACGTCAAAGGAAGAACAAATGAATACGAAAAAGAATACCGGGTAGCCGTTTAGCAATATGCTAAATGGCTATCCGGTATTTCATCTTGGAACAGATGCAAAGAGTTTACTTAATTTTACTAAGAGCTGCCTCATCTGCAACGATGGTTACATCGTTATGAAGCTGTAAGATAGATGCAGGAACTTGAGGTGTGATGGCACCATAGAGGACCTCTTTTAAAATATCTGCCTTATCCTCTCCGCTTACAACAACCAGGATCTTTTTGGCCTGCATGATGTTCTTAATACCCATGGTGTAAGCCTGTCTCGGGACATCATCTTCTGAAGCGAAGAAGCGCTTATTTGCCTCGATGGTGCTTTCGGTCAGATCCACACAGTGGGTCTCCTTTTCAAATGCAGCACCCGGCTCATTGAAACCGATATGGCCGTTGTGGCCAAGGCCCAGAAGTTGCAGATCGATGCCACCCTGCTGCCGGATGATCTCGTTATAAACATCACATGCCTTTTGGGAATCACTTTCCAGTCCGTCCGGAACAAAGGTACGGGACTTATCGATGTTCACATGATTGAACAGGTTGTAGTTCATAAAATAACGATAGCTCTGGTCATTTTCCGGGCTTAATCCTTTGTATTCGTCCAGATTAATGCTTGTTACCTTGGAAAAGTCCAGATCTCCTTTGTTATACCATTCAATCAGCTGTTTATAAGTGCCGACTGGAGAGGAACCGGTTGCTAATCCGAGTACACAGTCCGGTTTCATAATAATCTGTGCGGAAATGATATTTGCAGCTTTTCTGCTCATGTCCTGGTAATTCTTTGCCTTATAGATAACCATTTTCTTAATCCCCTTTTCTTTAATTTATTTATTAATCGTTTGTAATTTAGTATATCCAGAAAGAAAAAAAATTCAATAGAAAAGCAATCAAAAGAAACTAGTTTCACAGATTGAAAAATAGGCCATGCGTTTGTGCATATTGTTCAAAAAGAAAAATATATTTCTGGAGATAATAAGGTTTTGGACAAAAAACATGAAACTAGTTACAACAAACAGATAATATCTTGAAAATAGTTTTATAAAAGACTATACTACGGACATGAACAGAGGAGGACAGAATGATGAATCAAAAAGTAGAAAACTTGAAAGGAAAATTGATTGTATCATGTCAGGCGTTACCAGATGAACCGTTACATTCATCTTTTATTATGGGAAGAATGGCACTGGCGGCAAAAGTCGGCGGCGCAAGCGGAATCCGGGCGAATACGAAAGAAGATATTAAAGAAATTCAGTCTCAGGTGGATCTCCCAATTATCGGAATTGTAAAAAGAGATTATGCGGACAGCGAAATTTATATTACTCCGACAATGAAAGAGGTAGAAGAGCTGATGGAGGTCAAACCGGAAATTATTGCTATGGATGCAATGATTTCAAAAAGACCTGGAAATAAGAGTTTGGATGAATTCTTCCATGAAGTAAAGGAAAAATATCCGGATCAGCTTTGGATGGCCGATTGCTCGACTGTAGAAGAAGCCCTCCACGCTGATGAGTTAGGATTCGATTTTATTGGAACAACAATGGTTGGATACACTAAGCAGAGCAAGGGTGACAAGATCGAGGCAAATGATTTTGAAATTCTTAGAAAAATTGTAGCTAAGGCAAAACACAGAGTGATTGCTGAGGGAAATATCAATACTCCTGAAAAAGCAAGACGTGTGATAGAACTTGGTGCTTACAGTGTGGTTGTTGGCTCTATCATTACAAGGCCTCAGCTGATTACAAAATCATTTGTCGAGGGTATGGAACGTTAAAAGGAACTATTGAAGTTTATATAAAGAAAGGAAGTATAACCATGAGAAATCTTGAAAAGTACAAAGGAGTCATTCCTGCATTTTATGCATGTTATGACAAAGAGGGAAATGTAAGCCCAGAAGGAGTGCAGGCACTGACAAGATACTTTGTAGAGAAAGGCGTAAAGGGAGTTTATGTAAATGGTTCTTCAGGAGAGTGCATTTATCAGAGCGTTGAGGATCGTAAGAACATTCTGGAAAATGTTATGAAGGCCGCAGAGGGTAAGCTTACTGTTATTGCGCATGTTGCATGCAATAATACAAAAGACAGCCAGGAATTGGCAAAGCATGCTGAGAGCTTAGGAGTAGATGCTATTGCAGCAATTCCTCCGATCTATTTCCACTTACCAGAATATGCTATTGCAAAGTACTGGAACGATATCAGTGCTGCAGCACCGCATACTGATTTTGTGATCTATAACATTCCGCAGCTTGCCGGTGTTGCTTTAACACAGAATCTTTTTGCAGAGATGAGAAAAAATCCGAATGTGATTGGCGTGAAAAACTCATCCATGCCAGTTCAGGATATTCAGATGTTCAAACAGGCAGCTGGTCCAGACTACATTATCTTTAATGGTCCGGATGAACAGTTTATGAGTGGCCGCGTGATTGGAGCGGAAGGCGCTATTGGAGGAACCTATGGAGCTATGCCGGAACTGTATCTGAAACTGGATGAATATGTAAAAGCCGGAGAAATGGAAAAAGCAAGAGAGATTCAGTATGTCTGCGATGCAATCATTTACAAAATGTGCTCCGCTCATGGAAATATGTATGCAGTCATTAAGGCAATTCTCAAAATCAATGAGGGCCTTGAACTTGGCGGAGTAAGAGAACCTCTTCCGGCATTAGTCGAAGCAGATATGGACATTGTAAAAGAAGCAGCACAGATGATATGCGACGCAAAGAAGAAATATCTATAAGAGGGTAAAACAATACCCGGCATATGGTGTGCCGGGTATTGTGTAAAAGAGAAGAGTACTGGGGAAATTAGGAGGAAAAAGTATGCAGGGATTTACTTATATCGATCTCATCATTTTGGTCGTGTATCTGGCAGCTGTATTGTTTGCGGGTCTTCATTTTGCCAAAAAGGAAATGAAGGGGAAAGAATATTTTAAAGGAGATGGAACCGTTCCGTGGTGGGTTACATCGGTATCTATCTTCGCAACATTGCTGAGCCCGATTTCATTTTTATCATTAGCAGGTAACTCTTATGCAGGTACCTGGATCATGTGGTTTGCACAGCTTGGTATGCTGCTTGCAATTCCACTTACAATTAAGTTTTTCCTTCCAGTTTACAGCAAACTGGATATTGATACAGCATATCATTATCTGGAATTGCGGTTTGGCAGCAAAGGGCTTCGTGTTCTGGGAGCAGTGATGTTTATCATTTACCAGATTGGCCGTATGTCTATTATTATGTATCTTCCATGTATGGTACTTGGAAGTCTGACTGGTATCAGCGTAAATCTCCTGATTATTATCATGGGCGTGATTGCAATCATCTACTCTTATACGGGTGGATTGAAATCTGTTCTTTGGACAGACTTTATTCAAGGTTCGGTTCTTTTGATTGGTGTAACATTTGCTCTGGTGTTCTTAATTGCACATATTGATGGCGGAATGGGAGCTATTTTCCAGGCATTTTCACTGGAACACAAATTCCTTGCTGTTGATCAGCCGATTTTTAATCCAAATATTTTTAAAGACAGCGTATTCATTTTGATTGTTGGTGCTGGTTTTAATACAATGGGATCTTATGTATCCAGCCAGGATATTGTACAGCGTTTTACAACAACTACAGATACGAAGAAATTAAATAAAATGATGCTGACAAATGGTGCTTTATCCATTTTTATTGCAACTGTATTTTATTTGATCGGAACAGGTTTATTTGTATTTTACAAGCAGAATGCACTGCCGCCGGCAGCTGCACAGGATCAGATTTTCGCTTCTTATATTGCATTTGAACTGCCGGTTGGTGTGACTGGGCTTTTGTTAGCAGCGATTTATGCAGCTGCGCAGTCAACTCTTTCTACAGGTCTTAATTCGGTTGCTTCCAGCTGGGCGCTGGATATTCAATCTAACCTTTCTAAAGAAGAGCTTGGATTTGAGAAGGAAACAAAAATTGGTCAGAGAGTTTCTCTTGCTGTTGGTATTTTCTCTATCGTTGTTGCCATGGTGCTTGCAAATGGAGGTGTGAAATCCGCATACGAGTGGTTTAATGGTTTTATGGGCCTGGTACTCGGAATTCTTATCGGAACCTTTATTCTTGGAGCATTTACCAAAGTGGCCAACACATTTGGTGCAACTGCTGCATTTATTGCAGCATCAGCAGTGATGGTATATATTAAATATTTTGTTCCTGCTGGACAGGTAACGATTTGGAGTTATTCCATTATCTCAATTGCAGTTTCACTGGTAGTTGGAATTCCGGCAAGCATCATCTGGAGAAGTATAAAAGGTGATAAATCAGAGCCGGCACCAAACACAACGATTTATAAAAACTAATAAGGAGTGTATGGAAATGATTTTTGGAAATATGGATCACGTAGAAGAATTTCCGTATCTTGAAAAGGGAATAAAAGAGTGCTTTGAATATGCAAAGACTCATGATCTTGCTTCTTTTGAAAAAGGAAGTCACGAGATTGATGGAGATCGCCTTTTTGTGAATATTGTGGAGTACACAACCACAACTCCGGAAGAAAGATTCTGGGAAGCACATAAAAAATATCTGGATGTCCATGTGATGCTTCGTGGAACTGAGCAGATTGATCTGAATTTCATTCAGAATATGAAATTGAATGAATTTGTAGAAAAAGATGATTTTCTTCCAATGGATGGAAATAAAAATTCTTCCGTAGTATTAACAGACGGTGATTTTTTGATCTGTTATCCAAATGATGGACACCGGACCGCAGTTCAGGCAGGCGATAAACCGGAGACAATTAAAAAAGCAATTTTTAAAGTAAGAATTTAAGATTTTAGCAGGCCATTTATTCTGCTGAAGAAGAGGGCAAACCAGAGGTTTGCCTTTTTCGCATAAATCATATTAAGCATAACTTGAGAATGCATTTGAAATTATATATAATAGATGAAAGTAGGATTACAAGATGAAAAGGTATATAAGTATTGATATCGGTGGAACTGCTATCAAATATGGAATTATTGGTGAAGATGCTAAGATTATGCTGAAAAAATCCATGCCAACAGAGGCGGGGAAAGGTGGACCGGCTATTCTTGATAAGGTCATCGGCATTGTTAACGAAATGCTTGTGCCGGACTCAGAAATTGCAGGAATATGCATATCTACTGCTGGAATGGTAGATACGGAAACTGGTTCTATATTCTATTCTGCACCGTTGATTCCAAACTATGCTGGTACACAATTCAAAAAAATATTGGAAGACAAGTTTCAGATTCCATGTGAAGTTGAAAATGATGTAAATTGTGCTGGCCTTGCAGAATATAAAAATGGTGCTGCTAAAGGAAGTAAAGTTGCATTAGTTTTAACCATTGGAACTGGAATTGGTGGATGCATTCTGCTAGAAGGAAAAGTATTTCATGGTTTCAGCAACAGTGCATGTGAGGTTGGATATATGCACATGGATGATAGCGATTTTCAGACATTAGGAGCGGCAAGCATTTTAACAAAAAAAGTTGCTGAAAGAAAAAATGAAATAGAAGATAAATGGGACGGCTACCATATTTTTGAAGAGGCAAAAAAGGGAGATCAGATTTGCATACAGGCAATTGAAGAGATGACGGATACGCTCGGAAAAGGCATTGCAAATATCTGTTATGTGCTAAATCCAGAAATTGTTGTTTTAGGTGGAGGAATTATGGCGCAGGAAACCTTTTTAAAAGATCGAATTAAAGGTGCCGTGAAAAAATATCTTGTATCCAGCATTGAGAAGCATACAAAAATTACATTTGCAGAAAATCAGAATGATGCTGGGATGTTGGGCGCATTTTATCATTTCTGTGGAATGCATTTAAAAGAATAGGAATGAGTTTATGGAATATTATGTGAAATCAGTTGTCCCGATTATTGAATCGAACTATGACAAGTTTACACCTGTTGAAAAACAAATTGCTAATTTTTTTATTCATAATCAGAAAAAAATGGATTTTTCAATAAAACATATTTCGGAACTGCTGTTTACATCAAAGGCGACACTGGTTCGTTTTGCGCAAAAATGTGGGTATCATGGATATAAAGAATTTATTTATCAATATGAAGAAACTTTAATTGAAAAACCAGAAAAGATTACTGATAACACTCGCATGGTATTGAATGCATATCAGGAACTACTGAATAAAGCGTATAGTCTTGTAGATGAAATACAGATTGGAAGAATCATGGGATATCTCAATAAGGCAGACCGAGTTTTGGTTTGTGGTTTGGGGAGCTCAGGGCTCTCGGCAAGAGAGATGGAAATACGTTTTATGAGAATTGGTGTTAATGTAGATTCGCTGCTGGATCCAGATATGATGCGCATGTCATCTGTGTTTCAGAATAAAAATAGCCTTGTGATAGGATTCAGCCTTAGTGGTGAGCGAGAGGAAGTCCTTTATTTACTTAGAGAGTCTAATCGTAAGGGAGCAAAAACAATTCTTTTTACAGAAAACAACAAATCTGAATTTGATGAATATTGTTCAGAAGTAGTGTTGCTGCCGTCATTAAAACATTTGAACCATGGCAATGTGATTTCACCACAATTTCCTATATTGGTCATGCTGGATATTATTTATGGCTATTATGTAGAACAAAATAAATATATCCGAGAGGGTATGCATGATAGTACTCTTCGTGCACTGGAAGAGGGAGAAAAAAGACGTAAGGAATTATATTAGGAGGATAAAAAAGATGATCATTGATAATGTGTATGTGTATACTGCCAATAAGATTTTTGTAAAAGGCGGTATTGTTTTGGACGGAGATAAAATTATGCGGGTTTATGAAGAAGAGGATGCTCCGAAGCTGACGGGGAATGTGATTGACGGTAAAGGAAATTATGCAATCCCGGGACTGATCGATCTGCATTTTCATGGATGTAAGGGAGATGATGTTTGCGATGGTGACAAAGAAGCTCTGGGACGGATTGCTGAATATGAGGCATCCGTAGGCGTTACCGCAATCTCTCCGGCTACCATGACTTTACCAGTAGAAGAGCTGGAACATGTCCTCGAAGTTGCCGCAGAATATAAGAAAGAAACAAATGATTTCCGGAAGGCAGATCTGGTTGGCATTAATATGGAAGGCCCGTTTATCAGCCATGTGAAAAAAGGTGCTCAGGATGAAAAAAATATTCTTCCTTGCAGTGTGGAAATCTGTGACCGGTTCTTGAAAGCATCCAATGGGCTTGTGAAATTTATCGGGCTGGCTCCGGAAGAGAGCAGTAATGCAATTGAATTCATTCAGGAAGTAAAAGACCGGGTGAATGTTTCCCTTGCACATACCAATGCTGATTATGAAACTGCGGCGACTGCATTTGCGGCCGGAGCCAATCATGCGGTTCATCTGTACAACGCAATGCCTGAATTTACGCACCGGAAGCCGGGCGTAGTAGGGGCAGTATTTGACAATAAGCATGTAATGGCAGAAATTATCTGCGATGGGATACACATCCACCCAGCAACGATCCGGGCAACATTCCGGATGATGGGAGCAGACCGTATGATTTTGATCAGTGACAGTATTCGGGCAACGGGAATGCCGGATGGTCAGTATACTCTCGGCGGGCAGGATGTAAAAGTGGTTGGAAAGAGGGCTTCGCTTGGAAATACTGACACAATTGCTGGATCCGCAACAAACCTGATGGATTGTATGAGAACTGCGGTGAAACAGATGGGATTGCCTTTAGAAGTAGCTGTAGGCTGTGCAACTATCAATCCAGCCAGAAGTCTGGATATCGACGATCAGTATGGATCTATTGAAGCAGGAAAGAAGGCACATGTGGTTCTATTGGATAAAGAACTTAACCTGACTGCTGTGATTAAGGATGGAGTAAGAATCTGTTAAATTTCAGGTGCGAATGATCCCAAATAAAAAGGGTGAAAATTCATGTTGGATTGAATTTTCGCCCTTTTTTATGTGGCAGGTAAAACTGGTATTTTAAGAAGGAAATCTGATGGACTGACGGAAGCGAATAAACAGGCAACAAGGCGAATCATTTATCATTCAACCGTCAGAATATCCCTTACAATTAGGCGTGGGATGGAAAAGATGTGAGGGGCCTTTCTATTGGAAGATATTCAAAGATGCTTAATAGGTAAGAATCAGCGGTTTGAAGTATTGCTGAGAAACCACTCGGGTGTATTGAAGTTGCAAGTATTAAGGTAATACATTTGTGGAGATACTCCTGTATATTTTTTAAAAACGCGGCTGAAATATAAGGGATCATCGAATCCCACCAGATGTGCAATATTTGAAATAGTCATGGTATTTGATAATAGAAAATCTTTGGCCTTTTCCATTCGTTGGTTATTTAAATATTGCATAGGAGATAATCCCATACGTTCTTTAAACATATGAGAAAAATAGCTTTCACTTAGTTTGCAGTAATTGGCCATAGAAGAAACAGACCATTTGTTTGCATATTTTGAGTTTAACTCGAGTAATAGTCTGTCAAATGAAAAATCATTATCAAAAGGTTTTGAAAGACTACTAAATGACCTGTGGATAGAACACAGAATAATATAAAAATTATGTAATACAATGTCTTGATATGACACTTTTTTAAGTTGCAATTCAGTGATAATTTCTTGAAAGAGCAATTTTAAATATAATCTTTCACCAATATAACAGGTTTTGATATCGTATGTGTTTAGAATATCCTCGCATTGATTGCCGGTGAAATGTATCCAATAGACTTCGGGTTTTTCATTTGCATAATAAGAGTAAAATTGTGGTATTCCAGGACGATATAAAACAATGTTTCCGGCAGATAATGTAGTCCATTCATTGTTTATATAAAAATGTCCGCTTCCACGATGGATATAGATGATTTGATAATCTAGTCTACCGTCTTTACGATTGCAGAAATAATCTTGCGTTTGAAAGATCTGTTTTCCACAGCAATTTACCATTAGAGGAACATCGTTATCACAATAGCCTGTTATTTTCCTCTCTTCTCTATAATGTCCACTAATATTTATCATAAATTGTATTCATTCCCATCTTTTTAATTAACTACTATGAGAATAACACATAAAAGCAGAAAAATCCATGCCAAAAGCAATTATGTTGATTGCGGGAAAGTAATAATATAGCTACTATTGATTTATAAAGCAATGAATCCATAAAAGGAGAGAGTCTCATTGAAAAAACAGATTATTCTATTGATGACGGATACAACCAGAAAAGATATGGTGGGGTGTTATGGTAATAAAAAAATGATCACACCCAATTTGGATGCGTTGGCACAAGAGGGAATCCGATATGAAAATGCGTATACTTGTCAACCTGTTTGTGGTCCGGCGCGAAGTGCAATTTTTACAGGTACATTTCCTCATACAAATGGCATGGTTACGAATGGGGTTCCACTGGGGGCAAATGTAAAAACGATTGGTCAGCGGTTAACAGATAACGGAATCAAATGTGGGTATATAGGAAAATGGCATTTAGATGGTGGGGATTATTTTGGTTTAGGCTGTTGCCCAGAGGGGTGGGATGTAGATTACTGGTATGATATGAGATGCTATCTAAATGAATTAAGTGAAGAGCAACGTAGACGATCCAGACAGCCAGAGGAATCTTATCAGCCAGATTTTTCTGAAGGTTTTACATATGCCCATAGATGCTCGGATCGAGCAATTAAATTTTTAGAGCAATATAAAGAGGAAGATTTTTTTCTTACAGTATCATATGACGAACCACATGGGCCATCGCTATGTCCGGCACCGTACAATACCATGTACAAGGACTTTAAATTTGAATCTTCTGCTAAATTTACGGATACCTTAGATAATAAGCCATTAATGCAGCGACTTTGGGCAGGGGACAGACTGACAGAGGACGAAAGTCAGATTAATCAGAGTTCTGATGGCTTGGCATTGTTTTTAGGATGCAACAGTTTTGTGGATTACGAAATGGGAAGAGTTCTGAATGTGATTAAGGAAAAGCTGCCTAATGCCATGGTTATTTATACCTCCGACCATGGGGATATGTTGGGAGCTCACAGATTGTTTTCTAAAAACGCAGCCATTTATGAAGAAGTTGTTAATATTCCGCTGATCATTAAAGGAGGGGAAAGGGGAAAGGTAGTTACAGCACCGGCATCTCATATTGATATTGCGCCGACAGTCATGGAGTATTTTGAACTGCCAATTCCGAAGCTGCTGGAAGGAAAGAGCATGCTTCCACAAATATACGATACAACATTAAAAATAAACAGCGAAGTCTATACAGAATTTACCAGATATGAGATAGACCACGATGGATTTGGAGGGCTTCAAATCATGAGAGGTGTTATTTCAGAAAACTATAAATTGGCAGTTAATTTACTTGATAAAGATGAATTTTACGATTTAAAAAAAGATCCTGATGAAATGGTAAATGAAATTGATAATCCGGAATACCTGGAAATTATCTGCAAATATCATAAAAAACTGGTCACACATATGAATGATACAAGAGATCTGTATCGAGGTTATCAGTGGTCACTTAGAGACTGGAATAAAGGATACATTCCAAGGTGGGATAATGAAGGGTTTACGCGACAGCGGGAAAATGAAGAATACGAACCACGTCAGCTTGACTATGATACAGGATTACCTATGAAAAAAGCAGTCAGAAGCAAGTATCTATATGAAATGGGGGAGAATAATGACAAAGGTAAAGTCTGAAATAAGATTGGAAACGAGGAATATTCGATTTAAACGACAATTAAAATTAAATGCCTGGTGTTGGTTGTTCATGTCATTAGCAGTTGGCTTTTATGTTTTGTTTCAAGGATATCCTATTATATGCAGCATTCAATACTCTTTGTTAGATTGGTCAGGCATGACATCTAATGCGACTTTTGTCGGTTTGCAAAATTATAGAGAACTGATGCATGATGACTTATTCTGGAATGCCTTTATAAATAGTTTTAAATATATGGTAATGATAGTTCCTTTGGAACTGGCGGTATCTTTGTTTCTTGCATATCTTTTAAATGATGAAAAAATGAAAGGCCGCGGATTATATCGTACAATGTATTTTGTCCCTGTAGTCACGACAGCCTCTGTAGTAGGAATTATCATGATATTTATTTTGGGAGTACAAGGACCAGTAAATCATCTTTTGATTTCTTTGCACATTCTGAAAAATCCAATAAATTTTCTTGGAAATGCAAAGTATGCGTTGCCTACGTTAGTGATTATTTCTCTTTGGAAGGACTGTGGTACCTATATGATCTATTGGTTGGCAGGATTGCAGGGAGTTTCCCAGGATGTATATGAAGCTGCGACTATTGACGGTGCAAACAGAAGTCAGACATTTTTACATATCGTATTGCCTCTGATCGCACCAACAGGAGGAATCATTGCAATCCTGTGTGCTATTAATTCATTAAAAGTGTTTGACATTGTTAAGACAATGACAGAGGGCGGACCTTATTATGCAACTGATGTGATTGCGACTTACGTCTACAGAACGGCGTTTTCAAGTGAGGTTGGAATGCCAAGACTTGGTTATGCAAGCGCAGCGGCTCTGTTTTTTGGAGGCGCAGTTATAATAATCGGACTGCTTCTAAATGTTATTAAAGGCCGTCTGCAAAAGAAGGCACAATAGGGGGTGAAGTAATTGAGCAAAGAAAAAAGAATTCATATTGTAAAATCAATTATTAAGCATGCTTTACTGCTCTGCGTGGGTTTTTTCTGGATATATCCGTTTTTGTGGATGATTTCTGCTTCGTTTAAAGGGCAGAATGAATTTTTCCAGAACCGTCTAGGATTGATTCCATTGGTACCAACAATTGATAATTTTATACGCATATGGCAAAAAGCAGATTTTGGAACCTACTTCATTAACACTATTATTGTAACTGTATTTTCGGTCATTATAGTTTTAATTATGACTATGACAGCTGGATATGCCATGGGACGTTACAAATTTGTTGGAAGAAATATTTGTATGGCGGTATTTTTGGGAAGCATTGCAATTCCACTGGTAAGTACAATCATTCCAACCTATGAAGTTGTCAAAGGGATGAATCTGGTAGGTACCAAGCTGGGATTGATTCTATCTCAGGCCGGTGGAGCACATGTTATCTTTCTGTTACTGTTCACCAGTTTTTTCCAATCCGTACCGAAAGAGTTGGAAGAGGCGTCTAAAATAGATGGATGTAATTATTTTCAGACGTTTTATTACATTATGATGAGGCTGTGTAAGCCTGTTGCAACGACAGTTGTTATTATGGAAACTATTTGGGCATGGAACGCTTTTATGCTTCCTTTAGTGTTGACACTGAATAACCCATCTTCCAGAACATTGGCAGTTGGCTTATATGCATTTAAAGGGGAAAACACGGTTGATTGGACAGGAATTGCAGCTGGCGGTTCGATTGCTGTAATACCGATCATTATATTATTCATTTTTATGCAAAAGCATTTTGTAGAGGGAATTGCTGGAGCTGTTAAGAGTTGATAAGAACAATCCACCAAATCACATATAAGAGAGGAGAATTAGTAATGAGATTAAAAAAAATGACAGTATCGTTGCTGGCTGCTGCAATGGCAGTGACAACATTGGCAGGATGTGGGGCAATGCCGTCAACCGGGAATGCGAATGGGAACGGCGCCAGTGAAAATACAGGTGTTGCATCAAAAGAGGAAGAGAAAACGGATGGACAGATAACGCTTCAAGTTGTAGATTGGAGTGATGGGTCTGCAGCACAGAGAGAAGAGTTTCATAAGAAATTTGAGGAAACACATCCTAATATTAAAATTGAATACACCATGCTTACGGTAGATCAGTTCAAGAATACTATCGTTACAATGATCAAATCAGGGGAAGGTCCTGACCTGTTTCCCATTCCGGTAGGTCTTACACTAGATACTGCAGTAGAAGAGGGCTGGTTTCAGCCGATTAATGACTATGTAACAGATGATTTTAGAGAAAAATTTGATCCGGCAGCTTTTGCAGAAGGAGTTACGGATATTGGGGATGAATGGTATACTGTTACCGAACAAATGCCGATAATTCAGTGCCTATTTTTCTACAATAAGAGCATCTTGGAGCAGGCAGGCGTAAATGAGATACCTAAAACTTATTCGGAGTTTAGAGAAGCTTGCAAAAAAGTGACCGAGATGGGGAATGGAAACATTTATGGCCTGATCGATGGGGGCAAGCAGATGAACCGCATGGATGTTATGGCAAGATCTCTGGCTGCTGCAGCTGGCGGTAAGGTGGCTGCAACCCAGAAGGTACTGACAGATAATGGAGTGGCGCCTTACGATAGTAAGGAAATGAATGAAGCGCTTGGCCTTATTAAAGGATTGGTAGATGATGGAAGTATTCATCCGGATACCATTAACGTGAGTGCACCAGAAGCAAGAGAATTGTTTGCACAGGGACAAGCAGCATTTCTCTGCCAAGGGATGTGGTGTGTATCCCAGTGGGATGCAAATTATCCTGACCTCAAATATGGAGTTATGGCAGTTCCTGTTCCTGATGGGGTAACAAATACTTATGTTCAGGCGGGCGAATTGTCTCCTTGGATGGGCATCTATAAACAATCTAAACATCCCAAGGAAGCGGCTGAATATTTAATGGCATTATATGATGAACAGTATGGATACCAGCAGAGCAATGTAGAAAGCGGAAGTTTTGTTTCTTGTATTCCTGAAATCAACGAAAAATATATGACGAATGAACATATGAAGGAGTATTATACTATTGCTGAAGAAACATCTAGGGTAGTACCTACTTTAGTAAAAAGAGATGAAAAGGCAAATGATTTCTATGCAGAAGTAAAAGACGTGCAGCCTAGCTTAGGTGCAATTGTGCAAGGCATTATTTCCCAGAGTCTTACCGATTATAGTAGCGCATTAAAAATACTGGCAGATGATACAACTACAGAATGGAAACGCGCATCGGAGGCAGTAGGAATGGATTATAGTTCCTTGGAGTTTCCTAACTGGGATGTGACAAAAGACTACACAGATGCAGATTATGCAGCATTAAAGTGATTTAGAAAAAAGAAAATAAGGAAAATGATGCGATGATTTGAGGTTTATAAAATCCGCATCATTTTCTGTTGGTTATATATAAAAGCTAAAGCCTTAAAACTGTTGAGAGAGATTTATGGACGAAAAAAATCGGAAAACAATATTATGGAAACTGTTCATATCTACGCTATATTTAAGTGCGTTTACTTTCGGTGGTGGATATGTCATTGTTACGCTGATGAAAAATAAATTTGTAGATGAATACCATTGGATAGAAGAAAATGAAATGCTTGATTTAGTGGCAATAGCACAATCTTCCCCTGGGGCCATTGCGGTAAACGGAGCAATCGTTGTAGGTTATAAACTGGCGGGTGTTGTGGGAATATTCATAACAATTCTGGGAACCATTCTGCCACCTTTTATTGTTTTGACAGTAGTATCTATATTTTATAATACGTTTAAAAGCAATTGGTTGATCAGCCAGTTGCTTGAAGGAATGCAGGCAGGGGTGGGTGCAGTAATAGCATCTGTCACGGTGGATATGGCAGCACCAATTGTTAAAGAGAAGAACCATCTGTCTTTGATCATTATGTGTGTAGCGTTTATTGCAGCATGCGTGTTTAGCGTAAATGTAGTGTATATTGTGATAGCATGTGGGGTAATTGGTGTAATACGCACACTTCTATTAAAAAGGAGAAGCGGAAAATGATGTATTTACAATTATTCTTGAGCTTTATTCAGGTCGGAATATTCAGTTTTGGCGGTGGATATGCAGCTATGCCGTTGATTCAGAGTCAGGTAGTTACTAACCATAGGTGGCTTACCATGTCAGAATTTACAGATCTTATTACAATATCGCAGATGACCCCCGGACCTATTGCAGTTAATTCGGCAACTTTTGTAGGACTCAAGATTGCAGGTGTACTCGGGGCAGTGGTCGCTACGTTTGGATGCATTTTGCCGTCCTGTATTATTGTAACCGTGTTAGCAAAATTGTATCTAAAGTATAGAAGCATGGATATGATGCAGGAGGTATTGTATTCACTTCGCCCTGCAGTAGTAGCAATGATAGCGTCAGCGGGAATTTTGATTCTTATGACGGCTTTTTGGGGAAATGGTACGGTTACCTTTGTTAAAACAAAATGGGTTATGGTTTTAATTTTTATTATATGTGTAGCTTTATTGCGGAAAACAAGAATGAATCCTATTTGGGTCATGGTATACCCATTTTATTTCTGATGAAATTTGAAGTGGGGGCTTCTGAGGAGTTTTTTGACTCCCGTTTGCAGAGAAAAAAGCCTACTATGAGAAAATGGGAAAAAACTTAAGCGTGACACCGGCCAGGTATAAGTCGGAGTTTCCGTGGCTGAAGGAAGTAGACAGTCTGGCATTGTGTAATGCACAGATGCATCATTTCTTTCATGATGTTTCTGTAGGCTTTCCAAAGTTCAGATCAAAAAAGAAGCCAGTAAAAAGCTATACAACCAATTGTGTGAATGGAAACACCGTCTTACAGAATGGAAGGTTAAAACTTCCAAAAGCTGGCTGGGTCCGCATCAGACAGCATCGGAAGATTGAGGAAGGTTACCAGTTGAAAGGTGCAACCATCACTCAGGAAGCAGATGAACGATACTATGTTGCTTTGTTATATTCCTGCGAGGAACCGGTGAACGAAATCAGGAAAGCTGAATCCGCGATTGGTCTTGATTTTTCCATGAAGGAGTTATATGTGGATTCCAATGGAAATCGTGCAGCATATCCTCATTTTTTCTCAAAAGCTCAGAAGAAGCTGGCAAGGGAGCAGCGTAAACTGAGCCACTGCGAACTAAGAAGTAGCCGTTATAAAAAGCAAAAGAAGAAAGTGGCACGGATCCATACCCATATCGCACATCAGCGAAAGGATTTTTTGCATAAGGAGTCGAGGAAGATAGCCAATTCCTATGATATCGTGTGCATGGAAGATCTGAATATGAAAGAAATAAGCCAGGATATGTGTTTTGGAAAGAGTGTTCATGACAATAGCCGGGGAATGTTCACGGATTTTTTGGCATATAAAATGGAACGTGCCGGGAAGAAACGGGTCCGTATTGACCGCTGGTATCCCAGTTCCAAAACCTGCAGCTGCTGTGGAAACATAAAAGAAGATCTGCAGCTGAGTGATCGCATTTATGAGTGTGCATGCGGAAATCGAATGGACCGGGATCAAAACGCAGCAATCAATATATGCAGGGAAGGTATTCGAATATCTGGAATGATGCCGGATATAGAAAAGAAAATTTCCTGATCTTTGCAGCAAAAATTCCAACAATATCATTCTGATAAAACCGTGGGACACACGGGGATAGCTCGCTTATGCTTTGCCCGATCGGGCAATCGAACGAGAAGCCCCCTCTTCAGGCGTTAGCTAAGTGGCGGGAGTATGTAACCCCTATCATTTTGTGCATATTCTGTCTCATAAAAGATATGGAGTTTTTCCACGCATTTTTGTATAGTAGTTACAACGTATTGAAAAGGCAGGATGACAAAGACTATTATATGAAAAGGGGATTAAAATGGAAGAGAAGACATACCTGAAATGGCATAACAAAGTGGGGTACGGAAGCGGTGATATTGCAGGAAACGTAGTTTATGCGTTCCTGTCATCGTTTGTCATGATTTACCTGACAAATACAATTGGCTTAAATTCAGGAATTGTTGGCACATTAATTGCAGTATCCAAATTATTTGATGGTATAACGGATATTTTTTTTGGAACCATGATCGACCGGACAAAGAGCAAAATGGGTAAGGCAAGACCCTGGATGTTTTATGGTTTCTTTGGCTGTGCTATCACGCTCTACGGAGTTTTTGCGATCCCTACTAATATGGGTAAAACTGCGCAGTATGCCTGGTTCTTTATTTGCTATACCTTGTTAAACGCAGTATTTTATACGGCAAATAACATCGCATATGCAGCACTGACTTCTCTGGTAACAAAGAACAGTAAAGAACGAGTGCAGATGGGTTCTTTCCGTTTCATGTTTTCCTTTGGTACAAACCTTGCAATTCAGTCTATTACTGTAGGAGCAGTTGAGCTTCTTGGTAACGGTGCAGCAGCATGGAGAATCATTGCGCTCATTTACTGTGTGATCGGTATCATCACCAATACGCTTGCTGTATTTTCCGTAAAAGAACTTCCAGAAGAAGAATTGAAATCTAATGGTTCTATGGGGATTGAGGATGATAAGCTTTCTTTCAAGCAGACTGTAAAGCTGCTGTTTGAGAACAAGTATTTTTCCATGATCTGTGTGATCTACATTCTGCAGCAGCTTCGTGCAGCAATGGTTAATGTGGGAATTTTCTTTATGACCTATGTTCTTTTAAATAAGAATTTATTTGGTGTGTTCTCCTGGGCTAACAATATCCCTCTGATCATTGCTCTGGCGATCACACCAATGCTGGTAGCAAAGGCAAATGGAATGTACAAGCTGAACAAATACAGCTATGTATTTGCAAGCTTCTCCCGTCTGTTGGTAGTGTTTGCAGGTTATATGGGAAGTATCCCGTTGATGTTGTTATTTATCGCAATGACCTCCTTAGGTGAAGGTCCGTGGCAGGGAGATATGAGTGCTGTTATTGCACAGTGTTCCGAGTATACCTATTTAAAGAGCGGAAAACGTATTGATGGTTCCATGTTCTCATGCACTTCCATGGGTATAAAACTTGGCGGTGGTATCGGTATTGCTCTTTCCGGATGGCTGCTTGATATCAGTGGATACATCAATATGGATAATGCTGTTCAGCCGGCCAGCTGTATCAAAATGATGTATTTTATGTACCTCTGGCTGCCATTTATCTTTGATATCATCATTACGGTTATCCTTTCTTTCTTGAATGTGGAGGGTGCAAACCGCGAATTAATTGAAAATATGCAGGAATCATAAATCAATAGCCTCTAAAGTTTTCTTTAGGGGCTTATTTTAGAAAAGGAGAAGATAGAACATGAATGCAGATATGAAATGGTTGGATAATCCGGAAGTATTCCGGGTAAATCAGCTGGAAGCGCACAGCGATCATACTTATTATGAAAGCTATGAAGCACTGGAAAAGAAGGAAAATGCACTGATCCAGTCTTTAAATGGACAGTGGGAATTTGCTTTCAGCAAGAATGTTAAGAGCAGACCGGAAAACTTCTATGAAGAGGATTTTGATGCGAAAAACTTTGATAAGATCATGGTGCCGGGCCATATTGAACTGGCTGGATATGATAAGATCCGCTACATCAATACCATGTACCCATGGGAGGGAAAAGAATACCGCAGAGGCGCCTACAGCATGGAGAGCACCGGAGACGGAGCCGGAATGTTCAGCGAAGCTGAGTATAATCCGGTAGGTTCCTATATCAAACGCTTTGATCTGGATCCGGAGCTGTGTTCTAAGAGAGTCCGTATCTGCTTTGAAGGCGTGGAAGAGGCAATGTATCTGTGGCTGAACGGTCAGTTCGTAGGATATGCAGAGGACAGCTTTACTCCTTCCGAGTTTGATCTGACGCCATTTATCCGGGAAAAGGGCAATGTACTGGCGGTACAGGTGCATAAGATGAGTACGGCAGCATTTCTGGAAGATCAGGATTTCTTCCGCTTTTTTGGAATTTTCAGAAACGTTACCCTGCGTGCGGTTCCTAAGATCCATCTGGAGGATGTGTGGTTCCGCCCGGAATTGTATCAGGATAATGCGAGCGGCAAATTATCCGTAAATCTGAAAGTATCCGCACCAGAGAACCGGAAAATCAATGCCCGGTTTGTGTTAAAGGATCAGGAAGGCAGTGTTGTGCTGGAAAAATCTGCTGCCCTGCAGGAGAAAAACGGAATCTACACTGAAGAAATTCAGACAGATGATGCGCAGGTAAAAGCCTGGGACAACCATCACCCGTATCTCTACCATGCATATGTGGAGCTGACGGATGAAAGCGGAAATCTGGCTGAAGTAGTACCGTATGACATCGGCTTTAGACGGATCGATGTGATCGACAAGGTGATCCATTTAAATGGGAAACGCCTGGTCCTGACCGGTGTGAACCGTCACGAGTGGAGCCCTAAAACAGGCCGCTGCATCAGTATGAACGAAATGAAGTCCGATATTGAATGCATCTTAAGAAATAATATCAATGCCGTGCGCACCTGCCATTATCCGGATCAGATCCCGTGGTATTATATGTGCGACGCAGCAGGAATCTATATGATGGCTGAAAACAACTTAGAAAGCCACGGAACCTTCCAGAAGCTTGGTGCAATCGAACCTTCCTGCAACGTGCCGGGATCAATCCCGCAGTGGAAAGAGGCTGTGGTAGACAGAGCCAGAAGCAACTTTGAAACGTTTAAAAACCATACCGCCATTTTATTCTGGTCCCTGGGAAATGAGTCCTATGCTGGGGATGATATCGAGACCATGAACACCTATTATAAAGAGAAACAGGACGGCCGCCTGATCCATTATGAAAGCTCCTTCTATAACAGAGCTTATGAAGACACAATTTCCGATGTGGAAAGCCGTATGTATGCAAAGCCGTATGAGATCGAAGAATATTTGGACAATGATCCGAAGAAGCCTTACCTCTTATGTGAGTTCATGCATGACATGGGAAACTCCATGGGTGGACTTGGCACCTACATGCACCTGATTGATAAATATGACATGTACCATGGTGGATTTATCTGGGACTTTATTGATCAGGCACTTTATGTGAAGGATGAAGTTACGGGGAAAGAAGTGCTCCGCTATGGTGGAGACTTTGATGACAGACCTTCCGATTATGAATTTTCAGGAGATGGAATTGTATTTGCAAACCGTGTGGAGAAGCCGGCTATGCAGGAAGTGAGGTATTATTATGGTTTATACAGATAATGGGAAATTGAGAGTGGTTTATGGTGACTATGTGCTCGGTGTACACGGAAAAGGGTTCGACTATACGTTCTCTTATGCTCAGGGCGGTCTGGAGTCTATTGTAAAAAACGGCTATGAATGGCTGTACCGTTGCCCTAAGCCGACCTTCTGGAGAGCACTGACAGATAACGACCGGGGAAGCAAATTCCATATTAAAAGCGGCAGCTGGATGGCAGCAGATACGTTTATCGACTGTCAGAATGTCGAAGTCATCATGGACGGTGAAATGCAGAAGCAGTATGCTCCGGACAATAATATCTATGGGGGCGATGTATCTGCAAATGAGATCATTGTAAAATTCACCTATAAGACCATCAGCAATCCTTCCGCGACGGTTCTGGTAAGCTATACTGTGACCGGAAACGGAAAAATCAGGGTGGATGTAGAATACCACGGAGTAAAGGGTCTCCCGGAGCTTCCTGTGTTTGGCATGAGATTCATTATGCCGACACTTGCAGACAGTTACATGTATGAGGGCTTATCCGGAGAAACCTATCCGGACCGGAAAGCAGGCGCTGTAAAAGGGGTATATCAGGTGAGTGATTTGAGCCTTACCCCATACCTTGTTCCGCAGGATTGTGGAATGCATATGGATACGGACTGGCTGGAGGTTGCGAGATATACGAGTCTTGATAACAGCAGAAGGGATTATTCTTTGCAGATCTTAAAAATTGAAAAAACAGACGAGCCGTTTGCTTTTTCCTGCCTGCCATATACAGCAGAAGAGATTGAAAACGCAACACACTATGAAGAGCTGCCGCCGGCAAGAAGGACTGTTCTGTGCGTTTGTGGCGCAGTAAGAGGTGTGGGTGGAATTGACAGCTGGGGAAGTGACGTGGAGGAAGCATACCGCATCAATGCAGAAAATGTTATTTCCTATTCCTTTGCCATCTGCTAAGCCTCCGCGCAACCGGAAAAATAACCATCGTGTGAAACGAAATGGAAACATCTGTGTATTGTATGGGGAATGAAAAATGAATCTGGAAGAACGTATAAAAGCAGGCATGCTGTTTTATGAATCCGGGCATGTAGATCCGGTCAATCAGGAGATAGAAGAACGCCTGAAAAATGAGCGGAAAGACTGCAAAGAATTGATGTTTGATTATAATCACTGCAGACCGGGAGATCAGGATCGGCAGCAATGCTGCCATTTTGCCGGGTGTTTCCATTGGCGATAATACCGTGATCGGGGCCGGCAGTGTGGTAACAAGGGATATTCCGGCCAATGTAGTAGCAGTAGGAAATCCCTGCAGGGTTTTAAGAGAAATCAGTGATCGGGATAAAGAGTATTATTTCCGGGATATGAAAGTAGATTTCCCGTATGCATCAGAAAAGAAAATGGATTAAGACAGAACCAGAAATGGCTTTCGGAAAGCAAAAGGTGGATGGATTATGAGAACGAACAAGATCATTGAGGCAATCCATGAAGGACGGTTGGATGAACGATTAACTGAGATTTATGCGGATCCGTATATTATTCCGTATGAGAAAAAGCGTTATGAGCAGGCACTTTACCAGTATAATGCCACGTTCGGTGCGGATGAAGTAGAGATATTCAGTGCACCGGGCAGAAGCGAGATCGGAGGAAACCATACGGATCATCAGCACGGGGAAATGCTGGCAGCATCCATTAACCGCGATGCCATTGCCATAGTCAAAAAGTTAAACCGGCCGAGGGTAACGATTTTATCGGATGGCTATACATCGGAAATTAAGGTCGATATTGATGATCTGGATAAGCGTAAATCCGAGGAGGGAACAACCGCCGCACTGATCCGTGGCGTTCTCGCGAAGATACAGATAAACGGATACAGCATAGGTGGATTTCAGGCGTATATTACAAGCGATGTGTTAATTGGCGCCGGTTTATCCTCTTCCGCAGCGTTTGAGACACTGATTGGAACGATCGTTTCTTACCTTTATAACAATAATGAAATATCCGCGGTAGAAATCGCAAAAATTGGCCAGTATGCGGAAAATGTTTATTTTGGCAAGCCATGCGGGCTGATGGATCAGATGGCATGTTCTGTTGGAAGCCTGGTCCATATTAATTTTGCTGATGTGAAACGGCCAAAGATCGAGCAGGTACAGCTTGACCTGGATGCTCATGGATACAGCTTATGTATCACCGATACAAAGGGTTCTCACGCAGATTTAACCCCGGATTATGCAGCAATCCCGCAGGAAATGAAGCAGGTTGCCGAATTCTTTGGTAAAGAAGTGTTGGGCCAGGTATCCAAACAGGATATTCTGAGAGACATACCACAGATCCGGGAAAAAGCCGGTGACCGAGCGATTCTTCGGGCTATTCATTTTATGAATGAGAATGAAAGAGTGCAGCAGGAAGCGGAAGCATTAAAACAGGATCATTTTTCAGAGTTTCTGGAACTGGTAAAAGAATCTGGGAATTCTTCTTATAAATATTTGCAGAATGTCTATACCAGCCGGTATATCCGCCATCAGAACCTTTCGGTAGCGCTGGCTGTAAGTGACATGGTTTTGGGCAAACAGGGAGCCAGCCGGGTGCATGGCGGCGGGTTTGCAGGAACGATCCAGGCATTTGTTCCAGAGAATATGGTGGAAGATTACCGGGAAGCAATGGAAGATATATTCGGTGAAGGCACCTGCCAGGTGCTTAAGATCCGTAAATACGGTGGTGTGAAAGTTTTATAGAAGGAGGACATGAAGATGGGTAGTATTTTGGTATTAGGTGGAGCCGGTTATATCGGATCTCACACGGTATATGAGCTGATCGATGCAGGTGAAAATGTTGTAATTGTTGACAATCTTCTTACTGGATTTAGGAAAGCTGTTCATCCAGAAGCTAAATTTTACCAGGGCGATATCCGGGACAGAGCTTTTATGGATTCTGTATTTGAAAAAGAAGATATCGACGGTGTCATTCACTTTGCAGCAAGTTCCCAGGTTGGGGAAAGCATGAAGGACCCGCTTAAGTATTACAGTAATAATTTATGCGGTACCGAGGTGCTTTTGGAGAGCATGGTGGTTCATGGAATTGACAAGATCGTCTTTTCGTCCACAGCGGCAACGTATGGAGAGCCTGAGAGCATTCCGATCCTGGAAACCGATCCGACTGTTCCGACCAACTGCTATGGCGAAACGAAGCTGTCCATGGAAAAAATGTTCCACTGGACCTCCATCGCACACAATTTAAGATATGTTTCCCTGCGCTACTTTAATGCCTGTGGCGCGCATCCGAATGGAAAAATTGGTGAGGCTCATAATCCTGAAACACATCTGATCCCGCTGATTCTTCAGGTACCGAACCACCAGAGAGAGTATATTTCCATTTTCGGTACGGATTATGATACAAAAGATGGCACCTGCGTAAGGGATTATATCCATGTCAATGACCTCGCTCAGGCACATATTCTGGCTATGAACTATCTGCGAAACGGCGGAAAGAGCGATATCTTTAACCTTGGAAACGGAGTCGGCTTTACTGTGAAAGAGGTTGTGGAAACTGCCAGAGAAGTAACCGGACATCCGATCCCTGCAAAGGAAGAAGCACGAAGAGCAGGAGATCCATCAACTCTGATTGCTTCCAGTGGAAGAGCAAAAGGTATCCTGGGATGGAAACCGCAGTATGCAGATCTGAGAGTAATCATTGAAACAGCCTGGAAATGGCATCAGGCCCATCCACATGGGTACAAAGCTGATTAAAGGGGGAAGATTGCTATGATCAATACACAGATCAATGAACTTGTGGCTTATGGCTTAAAATGTGGTCTGGTATCGGAGGATGATCAGATTTTTGTGACAAATCAGTTATTAGACCTCTTTCGTCTTTCGGAGTTTCATGAAGAAGAAATCCTGAAAAGCCGGCCATTAGCTGAAATTCTGGAAGATATGGTCTCTTATGCTCATCAGAAGGGAATTCTGGAAGAAGATACCATCGCTTGGAAAGATCTATTTGATACCAGGATCATGGGGCTGTTAACTCCGCTGCCGTCTGTTGTCAGATCCAGGTTTCAAAGCCTTTACCAGGAAGACAGAAAAAAGGCCACAGATTATTTCTATAAATTGAGCCAGGATACAAATTATATCCGTACAGACCGCATCGCAAAAGATGAAAAATGGGTAACGGATACCGAGTATGGTCCGATAGATATTACCATTAACCTGTCTAAGCCGGAAAAAGATCCGAGAGACATTGCCCGGGCCGGCGCAGTAAAAAGTACCGGATATCCAAGCTGCCTCTTATGCAAAGAGAACGAAGGGTTTGCAGGAAATCTTTCTCATCCGGCAAGGCAGAACCACCGGGTGATCCCGATCAAACTGGGCGCAGAACAGTATTTCCTACAGTATTCTCCGTATGTTTACTACAATGAACACTGCATCATTTTCAATGAAGCGCACCGGCCAATGAAGATTGACCAGGCTGTATTTAGAAAACTATTGGAATTTGTAAAGTTGTTTCCGCACTATACGGCCGGCTCCAACGCGGACCTTCCGATTGTCGGCGGTTCCATTTTAAGCCATGATCATTTTCAGGGTGGCGGCTATGTCTTTGCAATGGCCAAGGCACCTTATGAGAGTGAATTTGTCATTCCGGGCTATGAGGATCTGACAGCCGGTATCGTGAGATGGCCCATGTCTGTTATCCGATTAAGAGGAACCGATACAGAAAGGATTACTCTGGCAGCAGATCATATCCTTACTGCATGGCGCAGATATACCGATAAGGAAGCTTTCATTTTTAGTGAAACAGACGGAACACCGCACAATACGATTACTCCGATCGCAAGAATGCATGGAAATCAGTATGAACTGGATCTGGTACTTCGAAACAATGTCACAACGGATGAGTGCCCGTGGGGGGTATATCATCCGTCTGCAGACCTTCACCATATAAAGAAGGAAAACATCGGCCTGATCGAAGTAATGGGACTGGCTGTTTTGCCGGCGCGGCTGAAAAAGGAAATGGCGCTTTTGGAACAATATATCCTTGAAAAGCAGGATGTCCGCAGCAATCCGCAGATCGAAAAGCATGCAGACTGGGTGGATTCCTGGCTTGGATCCTATGAAATAACAGAGGATAACATCCATGCCATTCTGCAGAAAGAAATTGGAAAAGTGTTTGTCCAGGTTTTGGAATGCGCCGGTGTATATAAGAATACAAAAAAGGGAAGAATTGATTTCGGACGGTTTATCGAAACTTTGTAAAAGCCGATACGAACTGACCGGTCAGCAGGTGGTTTAAATTTTATATTTTTTACAAAACCTTCCACTTTTCAAAAAATTCAAAATTACTGTTGACAAACAATATGTTTTACGATATAATCATCTACGTTGCTTGAGAAAATAGCAACGCAGAGATGCAGAAGTGGCGGAATTGGCAGACGCGCACGGTTCAGGTCCGTGTGGTAGTAATACCTTGAGGGTTCGACTCCCTTCTTCTGCAGGAGATGAGCAGGAGGTCAGGAAACTGGCTTCCTGTTTTTGCTTTCCGGATATTTTGGAGAAGATAAGCGGAAAGCTATTATTTGGAATAATAAAGAAAGGTGGGGTACAGCAGATGCTGGAATTAAAACATCTCTCCTTTGAAGTAAATGATGACAAGGGAGAAAAAGGAATCATCAAAGATATCAGCCTGAAGGTGAATGACGGCAAATTTGTGGTCATTACAGGACCAAATGGAGGTGGAAAATCCACCACAGCAAAGCTGATCATGGGGATCGAACGTCCGACCGGCGGTCAGATTTTCTTTGACGGAGAAGATATTACAGAGAAGAACATTACGGAAAGAGCAAGAATGGGCATCAGTTTTGCCTTCCAGCAGCCAGTCCGTTTTAAAGGTGTTCAGGTGTTAGACCTTCTGCGTCTGGCATCAGGAAAGAAGCTATCAGCAGCGCAGGCATGCCAGTATTTGTCTGAGGTAGGACTTTGCGCAAAAGATTATATCAACCGTGAGATCAACGCAAGTCTTTCAGGCGGTGAATTAAAGAGAATTGAGATCGCTACTGTTATTGCAAGAAATGCAAAGCTTTCTGTTTTTGATGAACCGGAAGCGGGGATCGATCTTTGGAGCTTCCAGAACCTGATCCAGGTATTTGAGCGTATGAGAAAGAATAATAATGGCTCCATTCTCATTATTTCCCATCAGGAGCGTATTTTAAATATTGCAGATGAGATCGTTGTGATCGCAGATGGCAAGATCGTAAAACAGGGAACCAGAGAAGAGATCATGCCTGAAATTATGGGAACCGCAGCAGCAGTAGGCGTTTGTTCCGGTTTTACGGGAAATGACGGAAAGGAGGATCGGTAATGATGGATCAGATCCAGGAGAGACTTCTTGCAGAAGTAGCTGACCTTCACGGAGTGCCGGAAGGTGCTTACAATATCCGTGCTAACGGGAAAATGGCTGGAAGAAGTACCACAGCCAACATTGATATTACAACTAAAACAGATAAACCGGGAATTGATATTAAGATCAAGCCGGGAACAAAGCATGAAAGTGTCCATATTCCGGTAGTGGTAAGTGCCAGCGGTTTAAAGGAAATGGTTTACAATGATTTCTACATTGGTGAAGACTCTGATGTAGTGATCGTAGCAGGCTGTGGTATCCACAACTGTGGCGATCAGGACTCTGAGCATGACGGCATCCACAGATTTTTCATTGGAAAGAATGCGAAAGTTAAATACGTAGAAAAGCATTACGGTGAAGGTGACGGTACAGGAAAACGTGTTCTGAATCCGGGAACAGAAGTATATATGGAAGAAAACAGCCAGATGGAAATGGAGATGGTCCAGATCAAGGGTGTTGACTCTACCATCCGGACCAATACAGCGAAACTGGCAGCAGGTGCCAGACTGGTAGTAAGAGAGCGTCTTCTCACTCATGGTGCCCAGGTAGCTGAAAGTATCTATGAGGTAGAGTTAAATGGTGAAGACTCCAGTGCCGATGTAGTATCCCGTTCCGTTGCTAAGGGAACCTCCAAACAGACCTTCCGTGCCAGCATTGCAGGAAATGCAAAATGCAGCGGTCATACAGAATGTGACGCCATTATCATGGACGATGCAAAGATCCTGGCAGTTCCGGGACTGGAAGCAAACGACGTAGATGCAGCTTTGATCCATGAGGCAGCTATCGGAAAGATTGCCGGTGAGCAGCTGATTAAACTGATGACATTGGGACTGACTGAGGAAGAGGCAGAAAATCAGATCATTAATGGATTTTTGAAGTAAGACAGATCCGAAAATGTCATATTAGCTATGTTTTGATGCATAAGTATTTGGGAAAGGGCGTAAGAAAGCAGGAAAATATAACAGATATGGCAATTGCAGCCAATACAGCCAATACAGACCAGAAGAGGGAAAATCTTTTAAACCTGTCTTTAAGTGTATCAGAAGAAGAGAGGATGCGTTCTGAAAGTCTGGAAACCGGCTTTGACCGGGAAGAACGGACATGGGAGCTGATCGTTAAGTATTTTGGTGATCTTAGTGGATTGCGGGAACGGGGCATCCGGGTACGGGAATTGTTAAATGGTTATGGTATACTGAAGGTGCCGGAATATCTGGTGGACTTTGTTACAAACTTACCGGAAATTGAATATATAGAAAAACCTAAGAGGCTGTTCTTTGCTGTAAATCAGGCAAGAGCAGCCTCTTGTTTATTGGACGTGCAGCAGGGGATTGGTGGAGAAACTGCAAATTCAAACCCTTTAGAAAATATATTTGGTATGGACGGGGGCACTGTGACGGAAAGAGTATCAGCAGAGGCTAAGCTGCCAACGGATCTGACTGGAAAAGGCGTTCTCATTGCTATTATCGATTCCGGTATTGATTACCTTCATCCGGATTTTCAAAATCCAGACGGCACCAGCCGCATCCTGTATCTATGGGATCAGGATCGGGATATTGTATACACGAAAGAGGAGATAAATGAGGCTCTGTCAGCATACAGGGAAGGTTCTGGGGGGCGAAACAGGGCTGCGGCACTGCAGATTGTTCCTTCTGCGGATACAAGTGGCCATGGAACGGCAGTATCTGCTATTGCAGCAGGAAATGGCAGAGGAAGCAGCGGGTTATACCGTGGTGTAGCCTATGAAAGTGAGCTAATGGTGGTAAAACTGGGTATCCCCCTTGCAGATAATTTCCCCAAAACTACCCAGTTGATGGAAGCAGTAGATTTCGTCCTTCGCACAGCCAGACAGCTGGGACGGCCGGTGGCAGTGAATTTAAGCTTTGGAAATACCTACGGTTCTCACGATGGAACCAGTCTTTTAGAAACCTTTTTAGATGATATGACAGGATATGGCAGAAATGTGATCGTAGCGGGAACCGGAAATGAGGGAGCCGGAGCAGGTCATACAGGCGGTCTGCTGGAAATGGGAAGAGAGCAGGTCATAGAACTGTCTGTATCTGCTTTTGAAAATAGTTTTGGGGTGCAGTTGTGGAAATCTTATGCAGATATATTTTCTATTTCCCTAAGATCGCCTTCAGGTGCTATTATAGGAACCTTACAGGAAAATCTGGAGAAACAGCGTTTTAGAAGTGAAAATACAGAGATCCTGAGTTATTATGGAAAACCTTCTCCTTACAGCATGGCGCAGGAGGTATATTTTGATTTTATACCAACAGGAGATTATATAGACAGCGGCATCTGGCAGTTTATCCTGACACCGGAAAGGATCATTACCGGTCAGTTTGATTTGTGGCTTCCTTCCAAAGCTGCATTAAATAATGATACCCGCTTTTTAAAAAGTACCCCGGAAACTACATTGACTATTCCCTCTACAGCCAGAAAAGTTATTTCTGCAGGTGCCTATGACTTTCACACAAGAGCCTATGCTGACTTCTCAGGCCGTGGTTTTACCCGGCAGACCAATCAGATAAAACCAGATGTGGTGGCTCCGGGGGTGAATATCATCACAGCCGGAAACAGGGGCGGCTACGAAGCTGTCACAGGAACATCTTTCGCAACGCCCTTCGTTACCGGAGCGGCAGCACTTTTGATGCAATGGGGGATCATCAACGGAAACGATCCGTTTCTATACGGTGAAAAAGTAAAAGCCTACCTCATCCGCGGCGCCAGACATTTACCAGGATATGATATCTGGCCAAATGAGCGGTTGGGGTATGGCAGTTTATGTGTATCGGAAAGCCTTCCTTTGGGGAATGGGAGAGAGGGCTAACGGTTATCGATCTTTTCCGGATACATATCGTGGTGTGTCAGCCGGTCAAAAGCCACTTTTTCCCATAAGGTATCTTTTTTTCCATAGTTACAGTAGGGATCAATGGATATACCGCCGCGAGGGGTGAATTTCCCCCAGACTTCAATATATTTTGGGTCCATCAGACGGATCAGGTCTTTCATAATAATATTGACACAATCTTCATGAAAGTCACCATGGTTGCGGAAACTGAACAGATACAATTTCAAGGATTTACTCTCTACCATGCGTTCACCCGGAACATATGAAATATAGATCGTAGCAAAATCAGGCTGTCCGGTTTTTGGACAAAGGCTGGTAAATTCAGGACAGTTAAACTTTACAAAATAATCATTTTCAGGGTGTTTATTGGGAAAAGTTTCCAGAACTTCCGGAGCATAGTCTGCCCTGTATACATTGTTTTGGTTTCCCAAAAGGCTGACGCCTTCCAGTTCTTTTTCATTTCTTCCAGTCATTTTCATATCCCCCTATGCGTTGCTTATAGAATGTTTTGGGTAAAATACCTGTTCAAGTGCCTTGGACAGTGCTACGCCGCATACAGCAGGTACTGTTTGTCCGATACACAGGCTAAGTGCCAGTGCCCCATAAGGCATGTGGACCATAGGTGACAGCCATAGTGCGACACCAAGGCCCGGTACAAGCGTGATCGGGAAAAAGATCATAAAACGCGGCAGGTGGAATTTTTTGATCAGCATGACAATACCAGATGTTACAATGCCGACGATAAAACCTCCGACCATGTCAATGATGCCGAAACCTCCAAGCATATTTGCGATGAAATTAGCGAGACCAAGCGGGATAACCAGGAACGGAAAAAGATAAGAAAGGGCATATAAAGAAGTTACAATACGGATCTGATAAGCCCCGAAAGAAAAACTTTGTGTCATAAATAAAATAACAACATAAAGCGCGATCACAATGCCGGAAGTTGTAAGTTTCCGGACGTTAGTAAAAGTTTGATTTTCCATGTTTGTTCACCTCCAAAATATAATCACAACAACAATTGATCATAGTTAATATTTGTTGTCCCTAGTTTTATTTTGTGACAGGATGGTCTCGAACTGTCAATCGTATCTGGAAGTTACAGACCTGAGTAGTATAGAACAAAATGGAGATGAAAGCAAGGAGTTTTTTAATTATCTTCCGGATGAGTATGTGATGAGTATGTGATAAGCATGTGCCATATTTGATGACTGTGGAAGAGCTGGCTTTTGCAGATGAAGCGTGAAGCAGGGGAAATGTATTTTAATAAAAACATGGAAAATAATGGTTTCTTAACATTTTCTTTATGATATAATGGCCGGGGAAGAAAAACAAGCGGCTGCGCAGCAGACATTTGTTTTTCTTGGGTCATTAACGAACGAGCCGCCTGCGTCAGCAGGCAGTGGAGCGCGAAAGCGCGGGGATCGTGAGTATGAAATAATAAAAAAGCAGAAACAAAGGAAAATGAAAGGACGAAGGTAAAATGAGCAACTTAAAACCCATGTTATTAACAGCCTTAAAGTCCTATGACAAATCCCAGTTTGTAAAAGACGTGACAGCAGGTATTATCGTAGCGATCATCGCGCTTCCTCTGTCTATCGCTCTGGCACTGGCATCTGGCGTAGGTCCTGAGGCAGGTATTTTTACGGCTATCGTAGCTGGTTTCGTTATCTCCGCATTAGGCGGCAGCAGCGTACAGATCGCCGGACCGACAGCAGCATTTGCTACCATTGTAGCAGGTATCGTAGCAAGAGACGGAATGGACGGTCTTGTGATCGCAACGGTTCTTGCAGGTGTATTCCTGATCCTGATGGGCATCTGCCGTTTCGGAAGCCTGATCAAATTTATTCCGTACACCATTACAACCGGTTTTACATCCGGTATCGCTGTTACCATTGTCATCGGACAATTAAAGGATTTCTTCGGTGTGACCTATCCGGAAGGTGTCCGTCCAATTGAAACAATGGAAAAGCTGGCAGCATTTCTGGAAAATATTGGAACTGTTAATCCTGCGGCACTGATCGTAGGAGCTGTAAGTCTGGCGATCCTGATTATTTCTCCTTATATCTTTAAGAAGATCCCAGGTTCCCTGATCGCGGTTATCGTTGGTATTCTTATGGTAAAATTCCTGCCTTTAAAGGTTTCTACCATTGGAAATCTGTACACTATCAGCAATGCACTGCCATCTTTCCACCTGCCGGCAGTGAACTTTGAGATCGTGCAGGCGGCTATTCCAAATGCATTTACCATTGCTATCCTGGCAGCTATTGAGTCCCTGCTTTCCTGTGTGGTTGCAGACGGCATGATCAATGGAAAACACCGTTCTGATATGGAATTAGTAGCACAGGGAGCGGGAAACATTGCATCTGCGTTATTTGGCGGCATCCCGGCTACAGGCGCCATTGCACGTACAGCAGCAAACATTAAAAACGGCGGCCGTACACCAGTTGCTGGTATGGTCCACTCTATTACCCTGGTGATCGTACTGGTTGTGCTGATGCCATATGCAGGTATGATCCCAATGCCTACCATTGCAGCGATCCTGTTTATCGTAGCTTATAATATGTGCCAGTGGCGTACCTTCTTACAGTTAGTAAAAATAGCTCCAAAGAGCGATATCCTGGTTCTGGTAGTAACTTTTGTACTGACTGTATTATTTGACCTGGTCGTGGCTATTGAAATAGGTATGATCCTTGCATGTCTGCTGTTCATCAAAAGAATGAGCGAAGAGACAAAGGCAGAAAGCTGGGTATATACAGATGATGATACTGTAGCTGTTAATGAAAACCTGCGCAAGCTTCCGGCTGAGATCCGTGTTTACGAAGTAAGCGGCCCTCTGTTCTTTGGCGCTTCTGATGCCATTGAGCACATTGTAGTGGAAGAGAGCGCAAAGTGCCTGGTACTGCGTATGAGAGCCGTTCCTGCACTGGACAGCACAGCAATGAATGCCCTGACTGCACTTACAAAGACCTGCGAAAGCAAGGGCGTGACCATTGTATTCTCCCATGTAAATGAGCAGCCTATGAAGGTAATGAAAAAGGCCGGATTTGTTGCTCTTGCAGGTGAAGAGAATTTCTGCCCGAATATCACTGCTGCACTGGAAAGAGCAGAAGAGATCATTAAATAAAGCAGTACATAACAGAAAAATACATAAAAAAAGAAAAAGCCGGAAGGCTGTTGTGATCAGATGTCACAGCAGCTTTCTGGCTTTTATAATAAGTGGAATGACCATTAAGATCCATACGATAGGTTCGGCCATAATAATGCCCCAGTACTGGAAGATGCGGGCAAGGAGGAAAGCACAGATCACTTTTCCTATGAGTTCGATCATACTGGAAAATACAGGAGTAATGTGGTCGCCCATTCCCTGAAGCCCGTTTCTTAAAATGGAAATGGCAGCAGGAGCAAAATAAAAGAGAGTGTCCGTTTTTAAATACCAGGTTGCATTAGACAGGACAGCCGGATTTTTAGATCCTGTTACCAGCCATATAAGCCATGGGGCAACTGTGTAGCTTAAAAGGATCATTCCAAGGGACCAGATCCAGGTAAGGATCAGAGCCTGGCAGATACCTGTGCGGATCCGGTCTTTACGTCCTGCTCCCATATTCTGCCCGCAGTAGGTTGCCATGGTAACGCCCATAACAGAGAATGGAAGCATGAAAAATTCCGTGATCTTGCGGGCGGCTGTGTGTGCAACGATAATATCCTGACCAAAGGTATTGATGGCACATTGAAGGGATAAGGTTCCGAAAAACACCAGAGACATCATGGCTGCCATGGAAAGGCCGGAGGTATATAAAGCTTTTATTTCCCGCAGTTTAAGTTTAAAATCATCTGGTTTAAATCGGAAAACAGGATATCTCTTAAACATGTAGACCAGACTTATGATGGCGGAAAGTGACTGGGACAATACGGTGGCCCAGGCAGCGCCTGCAACACCAAAACCAAACTTTAAAATGAAAAGCAGGTCCAGGGCTACATTTAGTGCTGCTGCAAACAGAAGGAATAAAAGGGGCGCAGTGGTATCGCCCACAGCCCGCAGGATAGATGCGCAGCCATTATAAAGCATAGTGGCTAAAAGTCCTAAAAGAACAGCACGTATGTAGGCGGTGGACTGGCCCATTAATGCTTCAGGTACATTAAGCAGTCGTAAAATAAAGGGAAGACTGCTTACGCAGATGAAGGTAAGAAGCACAGATGTGATGCATCCTAACAGCAGACATCCGGCGCCATATCGGGTTACGCCTTTTTTATCCCCGGCACCAAACTGGCGGGCAATGAGAAGGGCAAAACCATTGGTAAGTCCGGACAGAAATCCGATAAATAAAGTGCTGATAGAAGTAGTAGCTCCTACAGCCGCCAGAGCAGCTTCGCCTAAGGTACTGCCTACCACGCGGGTGTCAGCCAGACTGTAACACAACTGGAAAATATTTCCAAGAGCCACAGGAATGGCAAAGGAGATCATTACTTTTGAGGGAGAACCCTTTGTTAAGTCTTTCATAAAAATACGCTTTCTTCATTTTTTTAATTTTAACAGTTCTGATGGTACCATAAAAATGCAGGGTAATCAATGGAAGAAAATATTACTGTACATGGAGAGGTTACTTTTTGGATTAAAATCGTTATAAGATGATGTAGTGGTAACAAAAATAGTGTATAATGTGTGTAATTGATCGGAAGAGATACAACGGAGAAGGGAGATTTTGCTCATGACTTTTAAACGCACAACTTTAGAGGAAACACTGGCAGTATCACCGTTGCTTGTATTGGATGGAGCCATGTCTACACCTCTTGAAAATATGGGGATAGACTTAAATACAAAACTGTGGACTGCAAAAGTTTTAGCTGATCAGCCGGAAATGGTGAAACAGGTCCATAAAAATTATTTTAAGGCAGGGGCGGACTGCGGGATAACCTGTAGCTATCAGGCAACAGTTCCGGGACTAATGGACATTGGATATACAAAAGAACAGGCAGAAGAACTGATCGCCAAAAGTGTTGAGATCTTTTTGGAAGCGAGAGAAGAGTGGTGGCAGGAAGAAGGAGAAAAAGCAGGCCATACCTGGCCGCTGTGCCTGGCAAGTGTAGGCCCATATGGGGCATATCTGGCAGATGGCTCAGAATATCGGGGGCATTATGAAGTGTCCGAAGAGACTCTTTATGAATTTCATAAGCACAGAATGGAGCTTTTGTGGGAAGCAGGGGCAGATCTGCTTCTGCTTGAAACACAGCCTTCTTTGAGAGAGGCACTTGTAGAGGCTAAAATCGCGGAAGAAATGGGGGCAGATTACTGGATCAGTTTCTCCTGTGGGGATGATAAACACATTAATGAGGGCACAAAGATTGCAGAGTGTGCAAGAGCATTTTCCCAGGATCCCCATAAGTATCCTCATCTGAAAATGATAGGAGTTAATTGCACCAAACCGGCATATATAGTCAGTCTGATCCGGGAATTTCGGACCGCTACAGATCTGCCCATTGCGGTATACCCAAACAGCGGAGAAGAATATGACCCAGTCACAAAGACCTGGCATGGAACCAATGATAAGCGCACTTTTTATGACTATGCTTTATCTTATTTCCAGAATGGAGCTACAGCTGTTGGTGGCTGCTGCACCACAGTAGAAAGCCATATCCGGCAGGTGACCCAGGCCAGACGGGATTTTGAAAAGGCGGGGATTATTCTGAAAATGAGAAAAATGGTTAAAAAACCTCTTGCAATTTCAAAAAAATAGTATTATAGTTACAACTAACAAGTGAATAAGATCTTCAGGGCGGGGTGTGAATCCCCACCGGTGGTATAGCCCACGAGCCGCAAGGTATGATTCGGTGAAATTCCGAGGCCGACAGTACAGTCTGGATGAAAGAAGATAGAGAACAGGATAGATGATATAGTAAGATATAGCATCAGATATTTGTTGAACATCAGCTCTGAAACAGTAATTGTTTCAGGGCTTTTTGATTTTTAGGCAGTGTTTGAGTTATTTAAAAATTATCATGAATTTCCCATTTTTTACAAAACGCTCTGGAGAATACGATAGGATCCAGGGCGTTTTTTGATGCCATGCATATTGCGGGATGCATTAGAGATGTGTCAACGGATTAGGCGTTCCTGAAAGAAAACGAGGAGGCGAAAGTTTGAAAAAAACAGAGAATTACAGTGAAGACGAAAAATATATGTCCGTAGCCATTGAGCTGGCGAAGAAGGGGTACGGCTATACAGCGCCAAATCCGGTAGTTGGGGCAGTGATCGTAAAAGATGGCTGTATTATTGGTCAGGGATACCATGAAAAATATGGAGAACCTCACGCGGAGCGGAATGCGTTGGCTTCCTGCAGCCAGTCTCCAGAAGGCGCCACGATCTATGTAACGTTGGAACCCTGCTGTCATCACGGAAAGCAGCCACCATGCACAGATGCCATCATAGAAGCAGGTATCAGCCGGGTAGTGACCGGTTCCGGGGATCCCAATCCATTGGTGGGTGGAAAAGGAATCCGGATTTTAAAGGATCATGGAATACAGGTAACAGAACATGTGTTGAAGGAAGAATGCGACGGATTAAATCCGGTATTTTTCCATTACATCCAGACTGGCCGCCCTTATATGACCATGAAATACGCCATGACTATGGATGGAAAGATCGCCGCTTATACCGGTGCTTCCAGATGGGTGACCGGGGAAGAAGCCAGGCATCATGTACATGAACAGCGAAAGAAAAATACTGGGATCATGGTGGGGATCGGTACGGTACTGGCAGATGATCCTATGCTTAACTGCCGCATAGAAGGAGGCAGAGATCCCATCCGTATTATCTGCGATACTCATTTAAAGACGCCTGTGACCTCGAAGATCGTAAAAACCGCAAAGGATATTCCTACTATCATTGCCTGCTGTGTATCAGATGAAGAACTGCAAAGGCCTTATAAAGAGGCGGGCTGCAAAATACTTTTAACAGAGAAGAAAATGGGCCATATTGATCTGCAGCATCTTATGGAGCTGTTGGGGAAAGAGAAGATAGACAGCGTTCTGTTAGAGGGCGGCGGTACTCTTAACTGGGCGGCATTAGAAGCGGGGATCGTTCAGAAAGTACAGGCATATATAGCGCCAAAGCTTTTTGGGGGAACAACGGCCAAGACTCCCGTAGAAGGAAGAGGCGTAGAAGAACCGGATCAGGCATTTCTGATCAAACATAAAAAGGTCAGAGTTCTGGGAGAGGACCTGCTGATAGAAGGAGAGGTGGAGAGAAATGTTTACGGGGATCATTGAAGAAAAGGGCACGATCAGTAAAATTATGAAAAACGCCAGTCAGGCAGTCCTTACTATAAAAGCGCAGAAGATCATGGAAGATATCCATAAAGGAGACAGCATTGCAGTAAACGGGATCTGTCTTACGGTTACAGCATTTTCTAAAAATGAATTTCAGGCAGATGTAATGCATGAAACATTAAACCGCACTGCCCTTAAAATGCTAAAGCCGGGAAGCAGTGTAAATCTGGAGCGGGCTATGGCAGCAGGAGGCAGGTTTGGAGGTCACATGGTATCCGGTCACATTGACGGTACCGGAAAAATCGCAGAGATAAAAGAAGACAGTCTGGCGATCTGGTACACCATAGAAGCACCGCCACAGATCCTTCGATATATTGTAGAAAAAGGTTCGATTGCCATTGACGGAATCAGTCTTACAGTAGCAAAGGTAACGCAGACAACTTTCTCTGTTTCTACCATACCTCATACAAGGAGTGCTACTACATTAGGAGAGCGGAGACCAGGAGATCTGGTCAATCTGGAAAATGATATTGTAGGGAAATATGTGGAAAAGTTCATATGTGAGAAAAATACTCACGGAGCAATAGCGGATAAAAATGAGAAAAAAACTCACGGAATAACGAGAGAGAAACTGATGCAATATGGGTATTAATGGATATGAATTAAAAAATCCCGAAGTACGTAGAGAAAAAGAGAGGAGAAATATCATGGATCAGAGGAAGAATACAGAAAATGGATTTAATACAGTAGAGGAAGCACTGGAAGATTTAAGACAGGGAAAACTGATCCTTGTTACAGATGATCCGGACAGAGAAAACGAAGGGGACTTTATCTGCGCGGCAGAATTTGCAACCACAGAAAACATTAATTTCATGGCAGTCCACGGAAAAGGCCTGATCTGTATGCCAATGTCAGAAGCTTATGTGGAAAAATTGCAGCTTCCTCAGATGGTCACAAAGAATACAGATAACCATGAAACTGCGTTTACCGTATCCATTGACTGTGTTGATACTACAACCGGTATCTCTGCAGCAGAGCGTTCTATCACTGCCATGCGCTGCGTAGCAGAAGATGCAAAACCGGAAGATTTTAGACGTCCGGGTCATATGTTCCCTCTTCTTGCAAAGAAAAATGGTGTTTTAGAGCGTAATGGACATACAGAAGCAACCGTTGATCTGTGCCGCCTGGCTGGTTTAAAGGAATGTGGCCTCTGCTGCGAGATCATGAAAGAAGACGGAACCATGATGCGCACCCCGCAGTTAAAGGAACTGGCGAAAGAATGGAATATCAAATTTATCACTATCAAAGATCTTCAGGAGTACAGAAAAGTCCACGAGCAGCTGGTGGAGCGGGTGACTATAACGAAAATGCCTACAAAATATGGCGTGTTTAAAGCTTATGGATATATAAACCGACTGAACGGAGAACATCACGTGGCATTGGTAAAAGGTGATATAGGAAACGGGGAAGATGTGCTTTGCAGAGTCCATTCAGAATGCCTTACTGGAGATGTGTTCGGTTCCCTGCGCTGCGATTGCGGCCAGCAGTTTGCTGCAGCTATGACACAGATTGAAAAAGAGGGCAGAGGCATCCTGTTGTATATGCGCCAGGAAGGCAGAGGGATCGGCCTGATCAATAAATTAAGAGCCTATGAACTGCAGGAACAGGGAATGGATACCTTAGAAGCCAATCTTGCTCTTGGTTTTAAGGGAGATGAAAGAGAATATTATATCGGCGCCCAGATATTAAGAGACCTGGGAGTAAGAAGCATGCGTTTACTTACCAATAACCCGGATAAAGTGTATCAGCTGTCTGCCTTTGGCATTAAGATCACAGAGCGGGTACCGATCCAGATGCAGGAAACAGAATATGATCATTTTTATCTGCAGACCAAGAAGATCCGTATGGGTCATATGCTGCAGTAATATTAAAATAACATACATATACGAAAGGAAACAAAAATCATGCGTACATTAGAAGGAAAAGTAGTAGCAAGAGAGATCAAAGTAGGAATCGTAGCAGCCAGATTTAATGAATTTATCGTATCAAAATTAGTGGCAGGTGCCAGAGACGGCCTGCTGCGCCATGATGTAAAAGATGAGGACATTGATCTTGCATGGGTTCCAGGAGCTTTTGAGATCCCGTTGATCGCATCTAAAATGGCAAAAAGCGGAAAATATGATGCAGTGATCTGCCTGGGAGCTGTTATAAGAGGAGCAACCAGCCATTATGATTACGTGTGCAGTGAGGTTTCTAAAGGCATTGCCAGTGTGTCTTTAACAAGCGATATTCCGGTCATGTTTGGAGTTCTGACCACGGATAATATTGAACAGGCCATTGAGCGTGCAGGAACAAAAGCAGGAAATAAAGGCTATGACTGTGCCCTTGGTGCTATTGAAATGGTAAACCTGGTGCGTCAGCTGGAAAATTGAAAAGCAGAAAATGCAAAATATGGATCATGAGATTGGCAATAACAATCGTGAACGCAAAAAAAGCCGCCCATCCAGGCGGCTTTTGGCGTATATTATTTCTTTTCACTTTTCTTTTCCCGTACTTTCTCATGCACCTTAAGAGGCATCATCAGATGCTCGATCATGATATTGTAAGCTTTCTGGCCATCCCCTTCTTTCAATGCGTTATAATAAGCCAGATGTTCATCCACAGTTCCCTGGATACGGCCTTCTGTGGAAAGGGCATCCTGAGAGGTTAAGTGGATCAGGTACAGCAGGCGCTGGAAGATCTGGTTGAATTCATCATTGTGGAGATAGTTGACGATAAGCAGATGGAACTGATGGTCATAATAAATGAAATCTTCCAAAGCGTCAGAATTTAATGCTTCTTCCATGTTATCCAGGATCATTTTTAAACTGCGCAGCAACTCTTTTCCTTCTTTGGTATCTGTCTGTGATGCGATCACGGTGGTACAGAAGCCTTCAATAGCGCAGCGGATCTGGATACTGTCTTTCATATCCTTTTCATTTAACTGACGGATCATAAAGCCTTTGCTTGGTATAATGGTGATATAGCCGTCCTGGCTTAAACACTGGAGGGCTTCACGCATAGGGGTTCGGGAAATTCCTATTTTTGCGGACAGTTTTGTTTCGGAGTAGAGCTGTCCCGGCTCTAGTTCGCCGTTTAAAATGCCGTTTTTAATGGAATCGTAGGCCTGCATCTGCAGGAAGCTTTTTTCTTTCATTTCTTGTATCCATATCCTTTATATTTAAATCAAATTCTGTATACAATCTTAAGGCTAAAGTGTTATGTCTGTCAAGAAAAACCATTGATTTTCCTATTATTTTCCCCATTTTTTTGCCGGATAGGGGATATTTTCAAATCAAGTCTTGTATAGAAAAGTAACTTATTGTAAACTGAAAGTATCTATTTTGTATATATATGACAAGGGTATAAGAAAGTGCATTATCAGAAATGCACAAAAACATCGTTAAAAATTTGTTGACTTTTATTTCGTTGAAAATCTTGACAGTATACCGACATACCGGTATACTGGTATACAGATGGGCGAGAAAAAAGCCAACAAAGAAAATAAAAACCAATTTTAAGGAGGAACCTAAAATGTGTGTTTATGAAATGGGTAACTTAAGAATTGTTGATCTTTCCAAGATCCTGGATCCAAAGACAGAGAGCAGAAGATGCCATCTGTTCCGCTTCAATACCGGCGGTGCTATCCCGGATTTCCACACCAACATGGATCTGATGAGCCATCTGGGAACCCACTGTGAGTGCCCTTATCATCATGATGATAACTGGCCATCTGTAGCTGAGCTGCCTTTAACCACTTTCTTAGGCCGTGCAGTATACGTAGACTTCAAGGAGACTGTTGCTAAGCGTGGACATATCACCGCTGCTGACTTAGACCGTGAAGCTGGAAAGGTAAGAGAAGGAGATATCGTTATCATCGACTCTTCCTACAAGCTGTATCCATTTACACCTGATACCAACACTGACAAGGATCAGCGTCTGTTAGTTGGTGCTGAGAGCGCTGAGTGGTTCAAGGCTCACAAGGTAAAAGCTGTTGGCTTTGGTGATGGTGTTTCCATCGAAAACTGCAACGAAGATGTTAAGCCTTTCCATGACATCTTAATGGCAGAGAACATTGTATTCCTGGAAGTTTTAAGAAACTTAGAGCAGCTTAAGAAGGATGTATTCTTCATGAGCTATTCCCCACTTCCAATCCTTGGACTGGATTCCAGCCCTGTTCGTGCATATGCAATTGAAGGACTTGCTGAGTTCTCCGAATAAACCCCGGACTTTTAAAAGACTGCGCCCACGCATAAGAAGAGTTTATGCAGGGCGCAATCTACTTTAAGGCACAGTGTAAACGTTAAACGTAAGAATGGGAAAAGGAGAAAGTAAAATGCGTATTGCAGTGATCGGTGCAGGAGCAATGGGTTCTATCTATGGTGGACATCTTTCCCAGCATAATGATGTTCTTTTAGTAGATACCAATGAAAAAGTAGTAGAGCAGGTTGCAAACAACGGTCTTCTGATCGATGAAGACGGAACCACTCATACTTATCATCCAGGTGCAGTCAGCAACACGAAAGGACAGGAACCGGCAGATTTAGTGATCCTCTTTGTAAAGGCTCTGTTCTCCAGGGCAGCATTAGAGGGTAACCGTGGTCTGATCGGACCAAACACCCGCCTGATGACTTTACAGAACGGTGCGGGACACGAAGATCTGTTAAAGGAATTCGTTGATGAAGACCATATCGTTATCGGTACAACCGAAGATAATGGTGCTGTTCTTGGAATGGGACATGTTCGCCGCGGCGGAACCGGTGTTACCAATGTTGGTATGCTGGTAGAAGACAAGGAAGGTTTCCTTCCTCAGTTAAAAGAAGCATTTGACCAGTGTGGTTTTAATGTAAAGATCCATGAAAACATCCAGACTCTGATCTGGGACAAGCTGTTTACCAATGTTTCCTTAAGTGCCCTTACAGGTGTTCTCCAGGTAGACATGGGCTACATTGCAGCTAACGAGTATGCGTGGGATCTGTGCTGCCAGCTGATCCATGAGACAGTAAAGACAGCAGCAGCAGCTGGACTGAATTTCGATGAAGAAAAAGTTCGTGAAAAAGTTAAAAATACTTCCATCAACAATCCAAACGGCTGTACTTCTATCCGTGCAGACCTGCGTGATGGCAGAAGAACAGAAGTTGATACCATCAGCGGCGCTGTAGTACGTGCAGCACACAAGTATGGTGTGGAAGTTCCGGGCCATGAGTGCATTGTACGTCTTGTACATGCAATGGAAGGCAGAAACAAATAAAAGCTTTTATTTATAAAGGCTTTAAATAAAATAAAGGGAGAGAAAAAATGATCTTTTCATCTATCAAGAATGGTGATTCTTTTGAAAAGTACCCTGCAGCGATCCAGACTGCATTAGAGTACTTAAAGAGCCACGATTTCGCATCTATGGAACCTGGTATATATGAGATCCAGGGAAAAGACATCTATGCTCAGGTATTTGATGCCATGACAGAAGATGTTGCTGACAGACGTCCGGAGTCTCATGAGAAATATCTGGATGTACAGTTCTTAGTATCCGGAAGAGAGCGTCTTGGATTTACCAAGAACACCGGAAACTACAAAGTAGCAGAGCACATTAAGGAAAGAGACCTGATCTTCTATGAGTCTGTAGAAGATGAAGGATACATTGAGTCCCGTCCGGGATGTTTCTGTGTATTCTTCCCATCCGATATCCATCGTCCACAGGTTATCTCCGGCGAAGCTATGAACCTGCGCAAGGTTGTAGTTAAGGTAAGCGTAGCACTGCTGTAATTATATTACGGGGGCAGTGTCGCTGCGTACAGGATAATTGTGTATATAAAAATTTTATAGATCAGTAAACTTAGCAGCTCAGCATGTAATACTGGCCTGAAAGACGATTTTCGGGCCAATATGCTGAACTGCTATAATATTGGAAAAATCCGTAAAAAAAGTGTTAAAAAATGCGTTAACGCAAGTTAACAGCAAGAAAATATTTGAAAAATCAATTTGTAAAACCAGTAGGAGGATTTACCGGTATGTTTAAAAAATTGGCAATGGCTGTGGGGGTTATTTGCCTTATGGGTATGCTTACAGCCTGTGGACGTACTTCCGAACAGAAGGTGACAGAGATTCGCGTAGCTTTCAACCAGAACGAGAACCATCCGCAGTATCGTGCCATGAAAGCATTTGGGGAAAAATTTGAGAAGGAAACAAACGGACGTTATCATGTAACCATTTATCCTAACGGGGTATTAGGAGAGCAGGGAGCAATGGCTGAATTTATCCGTACAGGAGCGCTGCAGATGGCAATTGTGCCATGTTCCGTTCCGGAAGGATATGACGCTGACTTTGCGATCGTAGGTGCACCTTATCTGTATGATAATATCGATCATCTTGAAAAAGCAACATTAAACGGGGTATTTGATGATCTGTTTGCATCTACTGAAAAATACAAATTCCGTGTACTGACTGTTTATACAGCAGGCGAGAGAAATGTATATGCAAAGAAACCGATCAATTCTGCAGACGATCTTAAAGGTATGATCATTCGTGTAAATGACAGCCCGACCTATGTAGAAATGGCAAAACTGATGGGCGGTAACGGAAGCGTTATGGCACAGTCTGAGGTTTACACAGCACTGCAGCAGGGCGTTATTGATGCAGCTGAGAACAGTGAGCTGGTTTACCGTGACTTCAAGCATTATGAGGTAGCTCCTTACTATGCTTACACCCGTCACATTGTACATCCTGACGTAGTACTTGCAAGTACCGCATTCTTAAATTCCTTAAGTGATGAAGACAGAGAGATCTTCGACAGACTGATCAAGGAATCCACTGAAGAAGAATTTGAAACATTTAAACAGGATATTGAAGTAGCAAAGAAAGATGCCGAAGAAGCCGGAACCCAGTTCTGCTATCCGGATACCAACGAACTGCGTGAGCGCTGCATGCCTCTGTTAAATAAGATCGCAAACCAGTCTGACATGACAAAGCAGATCTATGACGCAGTAGTAGCTTTAAGAGAGGAGGACAATAAATAATGAAAACATTAAAACATGGATTAGACCGCTTTTTAGCTTTCGTCTGTATCGTTGATTTTATCGTTATGGTCCTTCTTACCGTATACCAGGTAGTAGTCCGCTATGTGTTCAAAAGCCCAAGCAGTGTCAGCGAAGTTCTGACCCGTTACTGCTTTGTATGGCTGATCCTTCTGTCCGCAACCTATGTGTTTGGACAGCGTGATCATATCTGCATTACTTATTTAAAGGATAAACTGAATGGCAGCACCAAGAGACTGTTAGATGCTGCGATCGAAGTAGTTATTATTCTCTTCTCTGCGCTGATCCTGGTTTATGGTGGTTCCGTTATCACAACCATGAACATGCTGCAGTATGACTCTATCCTTAAGATCCCTACAGGAACCATTTACAGTATCATTCCTGTATGTGGCGTACTGATCATTTTCTACAGCATCTATAATCTCACTGTAGAACTGAACAAGAAAGAAGGAGGAGAGTAAGTTATGTCTATCGCAGTTCAGGTTGCCCTGGTAATGGTCGTTCTTCTGGTTTTATTACTGGCAGCAGGTGTGCCCATCGGTGTGGGAATCGGACTTTCTTCCGCAGTTTCCATGATCTGCATGCTGCCATCCAATGTAGCGTTTGCAACATCCGCACAGAGAATTTTCGCAGGTTCCAACTCATTCTCACTGATCGCGATCCCGTTTTTCATTCTTGCAGGAAACATTATGAATAACGGTGGTATCGCATTAAGACTTGTAAACTGTGCAAAGGTCATCGGCGGCCGTATGCCTGGTGCATTAGCACAGTCCAATGTAATCGCAAACATGCTTTTCGGTGCGATCAGTGGTTCCGGTGCAGCAGCTGCTGCAGCCATCGGAAGCACCATGGGACCGCTGGAAGAGGCCGAAGGCTATGATAAGAACTATTCCGCAGCAGTAAACGTTGCATCAGCACCTGTTGGTATGCTGATTCCCCCAAGCAACACTATGATCGTTTATTCTACGGTTGCAGGAAGTGTATCTATTTCCGCACTGTTTATGGCTGGTTATGTTCCTGGTCTCATCTGGGGCTTAGGCGTTATCATCCTGGCAACCATCACAGCAAAGAAATTAGGCTACAGAGGCGAAGCAAAGCTGACAGCCAGCATTGTATTAAAGACTTTCTGGCAGGCGATCCCAAGCCTTTTAATGATCGTTATTGTAATCGGCGGTATTCTTTGCGGTGTATTTACCGCAACCGAAGGTTCCGCAGTAGCAGTTGTTTATGCAACCGTTCTTTCCTTAATTTATGGTTCTATTAAAATTAAGGATATTCCAAGGATCGTACTGGAGTCCGCAAAGATCACAGGTACCATTACTTTCATGATCGGACTTTCTTCTATCATGTCCTGGGCAATGGCATTTACCGGAATTCCGGATATGGTAGCTGCAGCTGTTCTTGGTATTACAAGCAATAAGATCATCATCTTCCTGTTAATTAATATCATCCTGCTGTTTGTAGGTACTTTCATGGACCCGACACCAGCAATCCTGATCTTCACTCCAATCTTCCTGCCGATCTGCACAAGCCTTGGAATGAATGCAGTTCAGTTTGGTATCGTACTTTGCTACAACCTGTCCGTAGGTACCATTACACCTCCTGTAGGAACCATCCTGTTTACAGGCTGTAAGGTAGGCGGCGTTACTATTGAAAGTGTCATCAGCCACCTGCTGCCATACTTTGTAATGATCATCATCGGTCTGCTGCTTGTGACCTATGTTCCTGTACTTTCACTGGGACTGCCGTCACTGTTAGGCTTACTGTAGGAAATTGTGCGTAAGCAAAATAGCATAAAGAATAATGAAACAGGCGTCATCGGAATTTTACCGGTGGCGTCTGTTTTTTAAATGTGCTATACTATAAAAATAGTACGATAAATTAATTAGTTGTCATAAAATTATAATGACCAGCATACACATATACATAGCGAAAATGAAAAAGGACTGCAAAGTGCCTTTTCGCCACAAAAGCGGGGTGACTTATTGAACATCAGACAATCTCAGGAAGAACTGGAACTTGTAACTTTAAGCCCGTATGCCTCTTTTTCTGCAAAAACAAAGGGCAGAGACAGGCAGGAACCTCTCTGTGATATCCGGCCGGAATACCAGCGGGACAGGGACCGTATTCTGCATTGTAAGGCATTTCGCCGTATGAAACATAAGACCCAGGTATTTCTTGCGCCTGAGGGAGATCATTACCGCACAAGACTTACCCATACATTAGAAGTGTCACAGATCGCAAGGACCATTGCGAAAGCCCTGCGGTTAAATGAAAGTCTCACCGAAGCTATTGCATTAGGGCATGATCTGGGGCATACGCCCTTTGGACATTCCGGGGAAGCTATTTTAAATGTGATCTGCGAGGATGGTTTTACCCACTATGAACAAAGCGTCCGAGTAGTTGAAAAGCTGGAAAAAAATGGAAAAGGTTTAAATCTTACCTGGGAAGTGCGGGATGGGATACGAAATCACCGTACAGCCGGTCATCCTTCTACCTTAGAAGGCGGCGTGGTCCGTCTCTCTGATAAGATCGCCTACATCAACCACGATATAGATGATGCCATCCGGGCGAAGATGTTTGAGGAGAAAGACCTTCCTGTCTGCTATACAGATGTGTTAGGCCACAGCGTCCGGGAGCGTTTAAATATCATGATCCACGATATTATCTTAAACAGTCTGGATAAGCCGGGGATCTTTATGTCAGAAGGCATGGAAGAGGCCATGATGGGTCTTCGTCAGTGGATGTTTGACCATGTATATAAAAATGAGATCCCAAAAGCAGAAGAGGGAAGAGCCCAGCAGATGCTTTCCCAGCTTTATTTCTACTATATGGATCATGTAGATGAGCTGCCACAGGAGTATTTAAACTTTTTAGATGCGGGAGAAAAAGTCTCGCGGGTGGTTTGCGATTACATAGCAGGCATGAGTGATATCTATGCCATTGACCAGTTTGAAAAATTATTTGTTCCAAAACGCTGGAGTGTATATTAAAACAGGGGCAATGTTTTTGTGCCCGATATTACTTTAACAGAAGGGAGAAAAAAGCATGTACTATCCGGATGAAGTCATAGAGGAAGTAAGAATGAAGAATGACATCGTAGATGTGATTTCAGGATATGTAAAGCTGCAGAAAAAAGGAGCCAATTATTTTGGCCTTTGTCCTTTCCATAATGAAAAATCACCTTCTTTTTCCGTTTCTCCGGGAAAACAGATGTATTACTGCTTTGGCTGCGGAGCTGGAGGAAATGTTCTTACCTTTGTAATGGAATATGAAAACTATACCTTTCAGGAAGCCCTTCAGTCCTTAGCAGACCGGGCGGGAGTTACTCTTCCAAAGATGGAATACAGCAAAGAAGCCAGGGAGCAGGCGGAATTTCGTGCCAGACTGCTGGAGGTAAATAAGCTGGCAGCCAATTATTTCTACTACCAGATGAAGCAGCCACAGGGAAAAATCGCATATGAATATTTCCATGACAAGCGAAAGCTTACAGATGAGACCATGCTCCGGTTTGGCCTTGGCTATTCTAATAAGACCAGTGATGATCTGTACCGTTTCCTGAAAGAAAAAGGCTATGATGATGCATTTTTAAGCCAGACAGGCCTTGTGACCATTGAAGAGAGAGGCGGAAGAGATAAATTCTGGAACCGTGTTATGTTCCCAATCATGGATGTGAACAACCGTGTCATCGGTTTTGGCGGCCGTGTCATGGGAGATGGGGAGCCGAAATATTTAAACTCACCGGAGACAAAATTATTTGATAAAAGCCGGAATCTGTATGGTTTAAACTATGCAAGGACCACCAGGGAAAAATACATGCTGGTATGTGAAGGCTACCTGGATGTGATCTCCATGCATCAGGCGGGCTTTACCAACGCAGTGGCATCTTTGGGAACAGCCTTTACCAGCCAGCATGCAGGTGTTTTAAAGCGGTATACGGACCAGGTGATCTTAACCTACGACAGTGACGGTGCCGGTATCAAGGCTGCGCTGCGTGCCATTCCTATATTAAGGGATGCAGGTATTTCTGCCAGAGTTTTAAATATGAAGCCATACAAGGACCCGGATGAATTTATTAAAAATATGGGGGCTGATGCCTTTAAGGAGCGGATCGCCCAGGCAAAGAACAGCTTCCTATTTGAAATAGATGTATTAAAACGGAACTATCAATTAGAAGATCCGGAGCAGAAGACGAAATTTTATCAGGAAACAGCAAAGAAGCTTTTACAGTTTGGAGAACCGCTGGAGCGGGATAATTACATCCAGGCAGTATCCAGGGAGCAGATGATCAAAGAAGAGGAGCTTCGCCAGCTGGTAAACCGTCTGGGAATGCAGATGGGCTTAAAAGCCGGTGACAGCTACAGGGAAGATGCTTCCGGAAGAAATGTTATTTCCAGGGAAAATGGAAGCGGTCCAGGTAATGATATGGGCCGGCCGGAATATGGCGGCAATCCTTATGAGGGACAGGCAGCGCAGAACCAGGCGGCCATAAAGAAAACAGGAAGAAAGCAGGAGCGGGAAGACGGCATACGAAGATCCCAGAGACTGCTGCTTACCTGGCTGATCGAAAATCCGGCGTTATTTGACAAGATAAAAGGCATTATAACAGCCGATGATTTTGTGGAAGACCTGTACCATCAGGTGGCAGTCATGGTATTTGAAGGCCATGAAGCAGGAAATGTAAATCCGGCAGGTATTTTAAGCCGGTTCATCAATGATGAAGACCAGTACAAAGAAGTAGCGGCATTATTTAATGCCAGCTTAAAAGAATCCTTAAACAATGAGGAGCAGAAAAAGGCATTTGCGGAAACTGTGATGAAAGTGAGAAAGAACAGTTTGGATACCGCAAGCCGGAATGCGAAAGATATAGCCCAGCTGCAGGAGATCATAAAGCAGCAGGCAGCGTTAAAACAGCTGCATATATCTTTGGATTGATTTAAGGAGGAACACTATGGAAAGAACGCGCAGAGAGGAATCTTTAAGCTTTAAGGAAAAAATGGGACGGCTTTTAGCAGATGCCCGTGCCGGGAAACGGCAGTTGGAATATCGTGATATTTTCCGGTATTTCAGACCAAAAGAGCTGAAAGAGGAAGAACTGGACCGCGTTCTTGACATATTAGCGGAAAACCAGGTTCAGATCCTGGATGAAGGGGAAGAGCAGGATGCAGGGGAAAGTGAACCTGTATCAGAGGAAAAAACGGGGCAGGCGGATCCGGTCTGCCTGTATTTAAAAGAAATTGGAAAAATTTCCCTTTTAACCCCGGAAGAAGAATTAATGCTGGCAAAGGAAGTAAGGGCCGGAAGCAGAGAAGCAAAAGAGAAACTGGCAAGGGCAAATCTGCGGCTGGTAGTCAGTATTGCCAAGCATTACGCAGGCAGGGGAATGGCATTTTTAGATCTGGTCCAGGAAGGAAACCTGGGGCTTATGCGGGCGGTAGAGAAGTTTAATTACGAAAAAGGCTACCGTTTCAGCACCTATGCTACCTGGTGGATCCGCCAGTCCATTACAAGGGCGATAGCAGATCAGGCAAGGACTATCCGCATCCCGGTGCATATGGTAGAAGTCATCAACCGGGTGATGCGAAGTTCCAGAAGGATGCTTCAGGAACTGGGACGGGAACCTACTACTCAGGAAATTGCAGAACGCTTACATATGACCAGCAAAAAAGTAGAAGAAGTGCTGAATATGGCCCAGGAGCCGGTTTCTTTGGAAACACCGGTGGGAGAGGAAGAGGACAGTCATCTGGTGGATTTTATCCAGGATGAAAAAATGTCTTTTTTGCAGGATGAGGCTTCTTTTGTGTTTTTACATGAGCAGCTGATGGAAGTATTAAAAACGTTGACTCCGAGAGAACAGCAGGTATTGTCATTGCGGTTTGGGCTTTATGACGGGCAGCCAAGAACATTGGAAGAAGTGGGAAAGCAGTTTCATGTGACCAGGGAACGGATCCGCCAGATCGAGGATAAAGCCCTGCGCAAACTGCGCCACCCCAGCAGAAGCCGGAAATTAAAGGACTATTTAGAAAGTTGAAGGATAGATATGACAGAAAAGATACAGGAAACAGAGATAAAGAAGACAAGGCTTCGCCTTTCAGAACGTTTAAAGCTGGTTGCTTCTTTTGTGCCGGAAGGCAGCCGGATCGCAGATATCGGTACAGATCATGGATATGTGCCTATTTATCTGGCAGAAATTGGAAAAATTAAAAGTGCTCTGGCTATGGATGTGCGAAAAGGTCCTTTGGCAAGGGCAGATGAACACATAGAAGAATACAGACATGACGTGGGGGATGCAGCTATTTCCATAGAGACCCGTTTAAGCAACGGACTGGAAAAATTACAGGCCAAAGAAGCCGATACAGTTATCATTGCGGGAATGGGCGGTGAACTGGAGATCAGCATTTTAGAGGCTGGAAAGCAGTTATGGAGCAGTATCCGCCACTGGATCTTTTCACCGCAGTCGGATTTGGAAAAGTTCCGCCGTTATCTGAAGGAAAATGGCTTCTTTATTGAAAACGAGGCAATGATACTGGATGAGGGAAAGTTTTATACAGTGATAAAAGCTGGTTTTGGAACAAATGAAAAAGACGCTTGTGTCTGTAAAACGCTCCCTGAGTATCGCTTCGGAGCGGTTTTGATCAAACGCAGGGATGCCGTTTTAAAGCAGTATCTTTTAAAAGAAGAAAAAAGAGTGGAAGGGATCTTAAAAGGATTTGCAGGAAAGAGCGAGGAAGAGCTGACGGCAGGACAGGCAGCTGCCTGCAAGGCTTTAAAAGAAGAACTTTCATGTATCAGGGAGGCACAAGATGAAATGCAGTGAAGTGATCGAAATATTGGGAAAACTGGCTCCTGAAAGCTGTGCCTGTGATTGGGATAATCCGGGGCTGTTAGCAGGACGCAGTGATAAAGAGGTAAAAAAAATCTATATTGCTTTAGATGCAACGGACCAGGTGGTGGATGCAGCCATTAAGGCAGGAGCAGATATGCTTTTGACCCATCATCCCCTTATTTTTAAGGCTATTAAAAAAGTGAATGACCAGAATTTTATTACCAGACGTCTGGTAAAGCTGATCCAGGCAGATATTTCCTACTATGCCATGCACACCAATTTTGATGCAGCACCCGGCTGTATGGCAGATCTGGCAGCAGAACGTCTTTCTTTAAAGGATACGGAGCCGTTGGAAGCTATGGGGGATATGGAAATAAATGGAAATTCTGTGGCATATGGTATTGGAAAAACAGGAAACCTGGCGGAAAAGCTGACTGTAAAAGCACTGGCAGAAAAAGTAAAGCAGGCTTTTGATCTTCCTTTTGTTCTGGTGTATGGGGAAGAACTGATGGATATGGAAGTAGAAAAAGTGGCACTTTGTCCTGGAGCTGGCGGAAGTGTGATCGAAGAAGCCATCCATGCAGGCGCAAAGGCGCTGGTAACAGGTGATATCAGCCATCACCAGGGAATTGACGCAGCAGCCAGGAATATGGCAGTGATCGATGCAGGTCATTACGGAATGGAGCATATTTTTATCCAGTATATGGCTGGATATCTGAAGGAAAATCTGCCGGTAGAGATGGAGATCGTTACAGTGCCATCTGCATGGCCTACAGTTCTTTTATAATTGTTTTCTATGTACAGCAATACATTTTTGAAAAGGAGGATGCCTATGGTCCAACTGAAAATAAATACCCAGATAAAGGAATATCTGGATGATATTACCTGGCAGGTGATAGCAGATGAGTATCAAAGCGGGTATTCCGATGAAATATTATTAGTCCAGGTAAATGGAAAACTCCAGGAACTGCAGGAAAAGATAAGGGAAGGCGAAGTGCAGTTCATTACTGCAAGACAAAAGCCGGGAATTTCCGCATATCAGCGAAGTGCCACCCTTCTGATGCTGAAGGCATTTTACGCAGTGGCAGGTCCTGAAAATGTGGAAAAGGTCATTGTGGATTTTTCTATTGGAAAAGGTTTTTTTGTAGAAGCAAGAGGAAGTTTCACATTGAACCAGGAGCTTCTTGACCAGGTGAAAGCCAAAATGCAGGAATACGTAGATCAGGAGATCCCGATTTTAAAGCGCAGTATTTCTACGGATGATGCCATAGAGCGTTTTCACAAACACCGGATGTACGATAAGGAGCGTCTGTTCCACTACCGCCGTGTATCCAGAGTCAATGTTTACAGTATTGACGGATTTGAGGATTATTTTTACGGATATATGGTTCCCAATACAAAATATATCCGCTATTTCGATTTAAAGTTGTATGAATATGGCTTTGTGCTCATGCTGCCGTCTATGTTGGCACCGACGGTGCTGCCGGAGTTTGCGCCGCTGCCAAAGCTGTTCCATACACTTGCGGACTCTTCAGAGTGGGGGAAACGTCTGGATCTGGAGACAGTAGGCGCATTAAATGACAAGATCGCAGCTGGAGATATGTCCCATTTGATCCTGATCCAGGAGGCGCTTCAGGAGAAACGGATCGCAGAGATCGCGGCCCAGATCGCAGAGCGCAAAACTGCCAAGATCGTTATGATCGCAGGTCCTTCTTCCTCTGGAAAGACAACATTTTCCCATCGGTTGTCCGTACAGTTGGAGGCTATTGGCTTAAAGCCGCATCCAATCGCGGTAGATAACTATTTTGTCAACCGTGTGGACAGTCCAAGGGATGAAAATGGTAATTATAATTATGAGATCCTGGAATGTCTGGATGTAGAACAGTTTAATCAGGATATGCAGGCTCTTTTAAGAGGAGAGCGTGTGGAACTGCCTTATTATAACTTCAAAAAAGGAGAACGGGAATACAAGGGAGATTTTCTGAAACTGGGAAAAGATGATATCCTGGTGATCGAGGGGATCCATTGCTTAAATGACCGTTTATCCTATTCTCTTCCAAGAGAGAGCAAGTTTAAGATCTATATCAGTGCTCTGACCCAGTTAAATATTGACGAGCACAACCGTATCCCTACGACAGATGGCCGTCTGCTGCGCCGTATGATCCGTGATGCAAGGACAAGAGGGGCGTCAGCCCAGGATACTATCCGTATGTGGCCATCTGTGCGAAAGGGAGAAGAGGAAAATATTTTCCCCTATCAGGAAGAGGCAGATGCTATGTTTAACTCTGCTCTCATCTATGAGCTGGCAGTGCTAAAACAGTATGTGGAGCCGCTGCTTTTTGGAATTCCAAAGGATTGTCCGGAATATACAGAAGCAAAGCGACTTCTTAAATTCCTGGATTATTTTATCGGGGTCAGCAGCGAGGATATACCGAAAAACTCTATTTTAAGGGAATTTATTGGCGGAAGCTGTCTGGATGTGTAGGATAGCAAGTGTCCACATATGATATTTTTAATATGATATTTTTGGATTTACCCATGGACATGGCAAAGAAACTATGCTAAAATAAATAAGTTGTGAGTAAGACAGATGGTCGCTGCTGCGACACCGAGAGGACGCAGGAGAGGAAAGTCCGGGCTTCACAGGGCAGGATGCCAGATAACGTCTGGCGGGGGTGACCCTAGGGACAGTGCAACAGAAATATACCGCCCGCTGCATTTGCAGCAGGTAAGGGTGGAATGGCAGTGTAAGAGACTACCGCCCGGCTGGTAACAGGCGGGGCACATGTAAACCCCATCCGAAGCAAGACCAAACAGAGAGCATATGGCGGCCCGTCAGCTTTCGGGTAGGTTGCTTGATGCTGCTGGCGACAGTAGTACTAGATAGATGACCATCCAACGACATAACCCGGCTTACCGTTTTACTCACAACCTTTGCAACGATGAAGTGCGTCTCCTTGAATGAAAGGGGACGCTTTTTCGCATAAAAGAAAACGTATGCAGTATACAGCGAATGGTCAGACTGCTCTCAATGAGAGAACATGCTGCGCAAAAGGAGGGAATTTTATCATGACAGAAGGCAGAAAAAGAAGAGATGGCATTCTTTCACTGTTAGAGGAGAGCGACACTCCATTATCTGGAACAGAACTGGCTCATCGTTTTAAGGTAAGCCGCCAGGTGATCGTTCAGGATATTGCTCTTTTGCGGGCAGAAGATAAGAAGATCCTTTCTACTTACAGGGGATATGTTCTTGACCGGGAAAGTGAAAAAAAGAGGAAATGTATCCGGGTGTTCTGCGTCTGCCATTCTACCAAAGATACCCAGGACGAACTTCAGACCATTGTAGATTATGGTGGCCATGTGCTGGATGTGGCAGTGGATCATCCGCTGTATGGGCAGATCCGTGCAGATCTGATCATCAACAACCGCCTGGATGTAGCAGAGTTTGTAGACCGCATGAACCGCTACAATGCCCAGCCTTTAAAGGTTTTGACCGGGGATTACCATTATCATACAGTGACGGCAGAGTCTGAGAAAAACCTGGATTTTATTGAGCAGGAACTGCGGAAAAAGGGATACTTAAAAGAAGAATAGAGATAAGAAAAGTAATTGCAGGCATTAAGAAAGCGCCCAACCTCACATTGTGAGGCGGGGCGCTTTTTGCATCTGGTGTAGACTCACGATTAGACTCACGAATTCCGTGCTGACGCACTCTACTGTCTGCTTGCGCAGACAATTCGTTCGTTGTCCCTATTTATTTCACAACATCCAGATCAAATCCGAAGTACTGAACAGCGTTGTTGTAGCTGATGCCCTTAACGATGGACTCTAAGGACTTCATATCTGCCGGATATTCGCCGTTTTCTACCCAGCCGCCAACCAGTGCGCAGAGAACGCGACGGAAGTACTCATGTCTGGTGTAGGATAAGAAGCTTCTGGAGTCGGTCAGCATACCGATGAAGTTGCCCAGGCAGCCTAAGTTAGCCAGGGATACCATCTGATCGGTCATACCTACCTTGTGATCATTGAACCACCAAGCGGAACCCTGCTGGATCTTTCCTGGGAATTTCTCCTGGAAGCAGCCGATGATGGTGCCGATGGAAGCGTTGTCGTTTGGATTTAAGGAGTAAATGATAGTCTTAGGAATATCATTGGTTGCGCTTAATGCATTTAAGAAATCTGCCATCTGTGCGCTTGGAGCGTAGTTGTTGATGCAGTCGTAACCGGTATCTGCGCCTAACTTGTCAAACATGTAAGCGTTGTTGTCACGCTTGCATCCGTAGTGAAGCTGCATAACCCAGTTTCTCTTGGTGTATTCTTTTGCAACGAAGAGCATGAACTCGGTCTTGTACTTTAATTCTTCTTCTCTGGAGATTGCTTCGCCCTTTAAGCCCTTAGCGATGATAGCGTTTACTTCATCCTCAGTAGCTGGAACGTACATAACATACTCTAATGCGTGGTCAGATACACAGCACTTCATGGAAGTAAAGAAATCCATACGGTTCTTTAAAGCTTCCTTTAAGGATGCGAAATCTTTTACTTCAACACCGCTGACCTTGGATAACTGATCCATGTAAGCAGCAAAAGTTGGCTTCTCTACGTTCATAGCCTTGTCTGGACGCCATGCTGGCAGAACCTGTACATCAAAAGTAGTATCTTCAGCCAGTTTCTTGTGCCATTCCAGAGAGTCAACAGGATCATCAGTGGTGCAGATCAGAGTAACGTTAGACTGCTTGATCAGGTTACGGACAGTCATGGAGTCTTCCTGTAACTTAGCGTTGCACAGGTTCCATACTTCCTCAGCAGTATCGCCGTTTAAGTAGCCTTCGTATCCGAAGTATCTTCTTAACTCTAAGTGGCTCCAGTGATACAGTGGGTTGCCGATCAGTTTAGGCATTGTCTCAGCCCATGCCTGGAATTTCTCTCTGTCTGTGCCGTCGCCGGTAATGTATTTCTCATCAACACCGTTAGAACGCATCTGACGCCATTTGTAATGGTCGCCGCCCAGCCATACCTGGGTAATGTTTTCAAACTTACGGTCTTCATAGATCTCCTGTGGGTTGATATGGCAGTGATAGTCTAAGATCGGCATATTTTCTGCGTAATCATGATAGATTGTTTTTGCCATGTCTGTGGATAATAAGAAGTCCTTGTCCAAAAACTGTTTCATAGTGGTAAATCCTCCTTTAAAATTGGAATTTAAAAGTTTGTGGTTTTTCTTTTTATTAAAGCAGAGGCGATGGTTGTCCGGTTTGGGACATTAGCGCCACTGAAAACCCCCATTAAAGTATTGACAGTAGTGGTGCAAAGTGCTTCTACCTTGCTGTCAATGGATGTGATCTCCGGATCTGTACAACGTGCCAGGAGAGAATTATTATACCCGATAATACTAAGCTCTTCCGGCATGGAAATACCGGCTGTATGGGCATATTTTACGGCTCCTACGGCCAGTGAATCGTCAGAAGCCAAAACTGCGTCAAATTTCAGCCCTTCTTCTTTCAGGCTTAAAAGAAGATCCCTGGAATTTTCAAAACTCTTGGAACATTGATGAATCATGGAGTCCTCAACCGGGATACGATTTTCTTTCAATGCTGCTTTGTAGCCCTCCATCTTATTAACACCGCTGTAGGAAACGCTGGTGTAAAGATAAAGGATACGGCTGTGTCCTGAATGGATCAGCTGTAATGTGGCATCATACATAGAGGCATAATCATCACAGACAGTACTGTAGATATTCTTTCCTTCCAGATAACCGTTTACTAACATTACAGGAAGTCCGTCTGCGGCAGCTTCTATAATATAATTATTATCCCGGGAACGCATTTCCACAAATTTGGAACCTGCCAGGATAATAGCATCCACGCGCTTGGAGCGAAGCAGATTAAAATACTTCTGTTTTACATCCAGGTCGTAACCGGTACAGCAGAGGATAGAATCATAATTATGACTGCGCAGTTCCCGCTCCAGATAGTAGATCGCCTCAGCAAGATAAGGATCAGAAGAGTCAGAACACATGATACCGATGGTCTGCATGGTATCAAGTCCCAGTCCCCTGGCAAAAACATTGGGGGTATAACCCAACTCATCCATTACAGCCAGAACCTTCTTGCGGGTGCGTTCACTTACGTTGGGATTGCCGTTGAGTACACGGGAAACCGTAGCAATGGAAACGCCTGCGCGCTCAGAAACGTCATATATATTCATTCAGTAATCCACCTCACATTCTGTAAGCGCTTACACGCTAAGTCTATTATACATACTACTAATAAAGATTGCAACAGTTTTCTATTGACTTCTGTGTAGAAAATAGGTAGAATGATTGTAAGCACTTACAAAGTGATCTGTAGTTAAAATAAATCAAATGTATTCCGGAATCTTTTGCAACAGATTTTATTTTGGGAAGGTTTCCTGAGTACAAAAACAAAGATAGGAGATTAAAGACCATGCAGGACATTGTCAAGATCAATCAGAATGATAACGTTGCCGTTGCTCTTCGTCCTTTAAATGAAGGAGAGACCCTGGATGTAGCAGGAGAAAAGGTAACTCTGGTCCAGGATATCCCACAGGGACATAAATTTGCCCTTCGTGCCATTGCACAGGGTGAAGAGGTAGTTAAATACGGTTTCCGTATCGGCTACGCAAAAGAAGCTATTGAAAAAGGCGCATGGGTACATGTTCATAATGTAAAGACCGCTTTAGGCGATGTTCTTTCTTATGAGTATAAACCAGAAGGAAGCAAGGACGTAGAGCCATCTGGGCATGTATACTTTGACGGCTACCGCAGAGCAGACGGAAAAGTCGGTATCCGTAATGAGATCTGGATCGTTCCAACTGTTGGCTGTGTAAACTCTATTGCAAAGGCTCTTGAGACTGCTGCAAAGAAGTTTGTAGGCGGAAATGTAGAAGATATCATTGCATTCCAGCATCCATATGGATGTTCCCAGATGGGTGATGACCAGGAAAACACCAGAAAAGTTCTGGCAGACATGATCCATCATCCAAATGCAGCAGGTGTTCTGGTATTAGGACTTGGCTGCGAGAACAGCAATATTCCTGTATTAATGGATTACATTGGCGAGTATGATGAGCAGCGTGTTAAATTCTTACAGTGCCAGGATGTAGAAGATGAGATGGAGACCGCTATGGGTATCCTGGAAGAACTGGCAACCTATGCAAACGCATTCTCCAGAGAGAAGATCGACGCAAGCGAACTGATCATCGGTATGAAGTGCGGTGGTTCTGACGGACTTTCCGGTATCACTGCAAACCCTGTAGTTGGTGCTTTCTCTGATCTGTTAGTAAGCAAGGGCGGAACTACTATTTTAACAGAGGTTCCGGAAATGTTTGGTGCAGAGACTCTGTTAATGAACCGCTGCGCAACTCCGGAGCTTTTTGACAAGACCGTAGCTCTGATCAACAACTTCAAGAACTACTTTACCAGCCACAACCAGACTATTTATGAGAACCCATCCCCAGGTAACAAGAAGGGCGGTATCTCTACTCTGGAGGATAAATCCTTAGGATGCACCCAGAAGTCAGGAAGTTCTTTAGTAAAGGGTGTATTAGAGTATGCGGAGCCAGTTAAGGTTAAGGGATTAAACCTCTTAAGCGCACCTGGAAATGACCTGGTAGCAGCAACTGCGCTGGCAGTATCCGGCGCTCATATGGTATTGTTTACTACCGGCCGCGGCACTCCGTTTGCTTCCCCTGTTCCAACTGTAAAGATCTCCAGTAACTCCAAGCTTGCAGGACACAAGTCCAACTGGATCGATTTCAATGCGGGACAGATGGTAGAGGATAAGACCAAAGAAGAACTGGCACAGGATCTGTTAAACTATGTATTGGAAGTTGCTTCCGGACGCAAGGTTAAATCAGAAGCAGCCGGTTTTCATGATATGGCAATCTTCAAACAGGGTGTAACTCTGTAAGTATTAGTGAACAAAACAGTTACGGTTCATGCGTTGCATGACCGGCAACGGAATTTGATCTGACTGTGCCAGGAAAACAAAAGCGCATCTTGTAATCTGTTTCAGGATGCGCTATACTAAAAGAAGAAAATCGTATATGCGTATAAGAAACATATATACGACCAAATACAAAAGACATATATGATCGACAGAACCTGATGCAGGAGGAACATAAATGAAATTAAACCGGACAACGCTGCGCACAGTGGATATACTGAAAATGGTTTCCAAAAAGCCGGATGGTATTACACTGGATGAGATCTGTGAGAAGTTAGAACTTCCAAAGACCAGCGCCTATGACATTATCACAACACTGGCACATACAGGTATGGTCCATGTGGTAAAGGGGCAGAAGCAGCGTTATACCATCGGACTTACTGCTTATCGTGTAGGAATTAATTATACAAATAACCTGGATTTTATCGGTACCATTGATCCTGTATTAAAAGCTTTTGCGAAAGAAGTGGGAAAGACCGTATTCTTTGGAGTGCGTTCAGATGACTCTATTGTTTACATCTGTAAATTTGAGCCGGAAAATCCCATTATCACAACAGCGACTGTAGGAACCAAGAACCCATTGTACTGTACTTCCCTTGGAAAGGCCATTATGGCAAATATGGAGCAGGAAGAGCGGGATGCCTTAGCAGACCGGATCAATTTCCGTCCCCATACCCAGCGTACCATTCAGGACAAGACTCATTTCATAGAAGAACTGGATCGGGTCCGGGAAAATGGATACGCCTTTGACGCAAGGGAGTTGGAGGAACATATGGAATGTGTAGGTTCCCCTGTTTTCGGCCCGGATGGGAATGTGATCGGGGCCATCAGTGTGTCCAGTCTTTACAAGCCTACAGAGGATTATGACGCCTTAGGAAGGCTGGTTTGCGAGAAGGCAAAAGCGCTTTCAAGACTTTTGGGATTTTTGGGTAAATAAAACAGGATAAAAGATAATAATTTATCTGTTTTGCTGTTGACAAATCAGTTGGTAACTATTAAAATTTAAGTATAAATCGTAAATATGAAATTAATTCGTATTTACGAACCTCATCGAAAGAAGGAGAAGAAAAATGAAAAAAGAACATGTTTTAGCAAGACTGAAAGAAGACTGCCTGGTTGCTGTAGTACGTGCAAAGAATTATGAGCAGGGTGAGAAGGTAGTAGATGCTATTATTGAAGGTGGCATCAACTTTATCGAGCTGACCATGACTATGGATGACGGTGATCCAGTAGGCTTCATCAAGAAGATGGCTGACAAGTATAAAGACAATGACAAGATCGTGATCGGTGCTGGTACCGTTCTGGATCCAGAGACTGCAAGAGCTTGCATCTTAGCAGGTGCTAACTACATCGTAAGCCCAGGCTTAAATGTAGAGACCATCAAGCTTTGCAACCGTTACAGAGTACCAATGCTGCCAGGCGTTATGACTCCAAGCGAAGCTATTACCGCTATGGAAGCTGGATGCGATGTAATCAAGATCTTCCCAGGAAATATCGTAGGACCTGCAGCTATCAGCTCCTTCAAGGGACCTCTGCCACAGGGTGAGTTCATGCCATCCGGCGGTGTTGACGTAGACAACGTTGATAAGTGGATCCATGCTGGTGCATACGCAGTTGGTACCGGAAGCAGCCTTACAAAGGGCGCTAAGACTGGTGATTTCGCAGCTGTAACTGCAAAGGCTCAGGAATTCGTTAAGGCTGTAGCAGCAGCAAGAGCATAATTGTTAATAAATTTCTTACAGTTCAGCCATGCGCTGAACTGTAATATCAATTTTCACATATCTTAAGGAGAATATTAAAATGGCAAAGATTGTTACCATGGGCGAGATCATGTTAAGATTATCTACCCCAAATAATGAAAAATTTATCCAGGCAGATGAGTTTGATGTAAACTACGGCGGCGGCGAGGCTAACGTAGCTGTATCTTTAGCTAACTATGGTCATGACGTACAGTTCGTTACTGCAGTACCAGCTAACCCAATCGGTGAGTGCGCAGTAGCAGCTTTAAGAAAATACAATGTAGGTACAAAGTACATCGCAAGAAGCGGTGAGAGACTGGGAATTTACTACTTAGAGACCGGTTCTGCAATGAGAGCTTCCAACGTAGTTTATGACCGTGCACACAGCTCTATCTCTACTGCAACTGCAGATGAGTTCAACTTCGATGAGATCTTTGCTGATGCTGACTGGTTCCACTTCACCGGTATCACTCCAGCTGTCAGCGATGCAGCAATCGAACTGACTGAGGCAGCTTTAAAGGCAGCTAAGGCTCACGGCGTAACTGTTTCCGTAGACTTAAACTTCCGTAAGAAACTGTGGTCTTCCGAGAAGGCTCAGAAGGTTATGACCAACCTGATGCAGTATGTTGATGTTTGCATCGGTAACGAAGAGGATGCAGAGAAGGTTCTTGGCTTCAAGCCAGGCAACACTGATGTTACTTCCGGAGAACTGGAATTAGCTGGATACGTTGACATCTTTAATCAGATGGCTGACAAGTTCGGATTTAAGTACATCATCAGCTCCTTACGTGAAAGCCACAGCGCTTCCAACAATGACTGGTCTGCTTGCATCATGGACGGACAGACTCGTGAATTCTACCACTCCAGAAAGTACCACATCGCTCCAATCGTTGACCGTGTAGGCGGCGGCGACTCCTTCGCAGGTGGTCTGATCTGCGGTCTGGCTGATGGCAAGGATATGAAGGCAGCTCTGGAATTCGCAGTAGCAGCTTCCGCATTAAAGCACACCATCCCTGGAGACTTCAACCTGGTAACCCGTGCAGAAGTTGAAACCTTAGCAGGTGGCGACGGTTCAGGTCGTGTACAGAGATAATTACTCTTCTTAAGAGTTAAAAATTAAGACCGAAAGGCCTGTTTGGAAATAGCGTTCCTGGAATGTATTTTCAGACAGGCCTTTTCTTTAGAAATTTTCTTTAAAAATACGTTTATGAAAATTTTTTAAACTTCAGGAGGATATGAAAATGGGAGAGATAAAAGGAAGAACATTTGACCTGCTGACATTAGGTCAGCTTCTTTTAAGACTGTCACCACCAGACAATGACCGTCTTTCCAGAGGTGATACATTTGTAAAACAGGTAGGCGGTGCAGAATTAAACGTAGCAGTTGGTGCGTCTCTGTTAGGCCTTCATACCGGTGTTATCTCCAAACTTCCGTCACATGATATCGGCAGCTTTATGAAAGGTAAGATCCGTTCCTTTGGTGTCAGTGATGACTTTTTTATGTATGATCATTCTCCATCAGCCCGTGTAGGTATTTATTACTATGAAAACGGTGCATACCCAAGAAAACCAAAGGTTATTTATGACCGTATGAACAGTTCTTTCTTTACTCTGGATATTGATGAGATCCCGGAGGAAGTATACACAGCTTCCAAGTGTTTCCATACCACCGGTATTACTCTGGCTCTTAGTGAGAAGATCAGAGAGACTACCATTGAGATGATCAAACGTTTCAAAGAAGCAGGAACCCTGGTTTCTTTTGATGTAAACTTCCGTGGAAACCTGTGGACGGGTGATGAAGCAAGAGAATGCATTGAGCGTATCCTTCCTTATGTAGATATCTTCTTCTGCTCTGAAGATACTGCAAGACTGACTTTCTTAAAGACTGGCACAGCAAAAGAAATGATGAAGAGCTTTACAGAAGAATATCCGATCTCTATCGTAGCTTCCACCCAGCGTATCGTACACAGCCCGAAACGCCATACCTTTGGTTCTGTGATCTATGATGCAGCAAGAGATACTTTCTACGAAGAAGAGCCATATCGTGACATTGAAGTAGTAGACCGTATCGGTAGTGGTGATGCTTATATTTCCGGCGCTCTCTACGGCCTGTTAAGCAGCGGTGGTGACTGCCAGAAGGCAGTTGCTTTTGGAAATGCCACAGCAGCTGTAAAGAACACCATTCCTGGAGATCTTCCATCCTCTAACCTGGAAGAAATCGAGACCATTATCAAGGCCCATAATCAGACCGGACCACAGAGTGAGATGGCAAGATAATAAAAGCCTGTTAAAAAGTTTCAAAACTATATTGTATATAAAAAAAGGGGCTTTCCTGTAATTATATGGGAAGGCTCCTGTTTTGTTGTAGAGATTTAAAAAAGACTTAAAGAAGTAATTGTTTTGAGGGCAATGGAATTGAATGGAAACCGCGTAAAAAGCAAGGTTTTATGCGGTTTTCTTCAATATACAGCCTTTTGAACTCTTTAGAAAAAATAGATATTCTTTGGGTCTATTGGTCACAATAAAGTCACAAAACATTCTTTATCAATTTTTTCAATTTCCATTTTCAAATCCCTTAAATCACGATGACCATAAACACGGTTAGTAATATCATTTCCAAAGGAATGTCCAAGCATGCGCTTTCGGTCATTTTCATTTACATGATAGAGTTCACAAAATTTTGAGAATGTATGGCGGCAATCATGAGGAGTATGCTTTTCTATACCTAACTGTGCTAAAACATGATACATATTTTGCCTGAAAGCACATGTGGTTATTGGCAGAAGAGTGCCATATCTTTCGTATCGGCGTTTTGCAAGAGGATAGACAGAGGAATGAATGGGAACAATTCTGTCTTTGCCAGCTTTTGTTTTTATACCACCTTCGTAGTAGCCATTCTCCAGATCAACGTGTAATTTAGGGACTTCATTAATACGCCAGCCAGAATAGCAGAGTATTAAGAGCAATTCTACAGTTTCATTATCTGAATGGCACCATAAAGTTAATAAATCCCTGGTAGTAAATGGAACTCCATGTTCATCATCGTCTTCTTTATTAATCGTCAGTTTTTGCCCGTAATTCTTATCAGAAATATCAGTATCTACGGCAAAAGTACACATTTGGCGAAAAAGGTTTCGTATTAATTCGATACTGCTATATTTAAGAGGGCAGTTGTCTAAAACATTCTGAAAATCAACTGACTTTAAAGAATTCCATGGGCGATCATGAAGAATAGAACAGTTTTTATAGGCTGCTCTCATAGAATCTCTACTACTTTTTGAAAGTTTATTGCCTTCACGAAATTTTCTCTCATAGAAAAGTTGATAAACATCTGAAAAAGTCATAGGTTTTTCTGGCGGAGTTACGCCTTTGATCAGGCTGTAGTCTGCCATGAGCTTCTGGGCCAGAGTGTCCAGATCTTTTTCGTCTGCAGATAACACTTCCAGATCCTTTTCCATACCAGGCTTATAAGTACCGGCCTTGTAGGCGGTCAGTATGATGAAGCCCTTCATCCAGTCATCAACGTAGCAGAGGGCTGCCGGCCGGTCTCCGTCAATATTTGCGGGCGGATGGACTGCGTATGGGTTCTTCCGGTTCTTTCCCAGGTAGCGGATGGAGCCGTAGCCGTTGGGAAGGCGGCTGTGCTTTTTTCTTCTTGGCATATATCATTTCTCCTTTGATTGGATTGCGACGTCGCAATGATAAATTCCTTTGTTTTGAGGTAAAAATGGGTACAAAAAAGACGCCCCTTGCGCAGACGTCCTGGAGATGATATAATTCAGGTGTTGAGACTGATTTATATCTGGCCAGGAGACTGGCAGGAGAAAATCTATGTAAGAGACCGTTCCTGTTGGCGCAGGGGCGGTCTTTTGCTTTTGCAAATATTACAGGCTCAAAGACACATGAATCTTTGGCGATTTTCTAGTAAAATCAAAAATATCATTTATAACAAGAGTTACTTCGCTTCGATCATCAATTTTAAATGCTTCTGCCACTTCAATCGTTACTCCGGGCATAACGTTTTTATAGTGGTTGCTGACAGCTTCATTTTTAGAGTCAAACGGCAACGTTGCGTGATCTTTCTGTACGCCATTTTGATAAAGGCTGATATAAGCTGAGTTCCCCATAGCACTGCATTCGTCTGAACGCTTGTTTGTATAGTTGTAATAAATAATTAAGCAGTCGTTACCATTATAGTCCTTAGCAAATTCATGCTTGGTATATGTAATGTGGCAATTTTGGATATCATAATCAAAAAGCGGCGCGGAAACGAGAGCACCATCGTTTCCTACATTTTTGCCATCTGGTGTCGCAGTATCGTGCAACATATAGCCGTCATTGCCAAAATAATACTGTTTTCCGTCAATTTCCTTCCAACTATTTACAGGATAACTGCCATCATCATTCTGATACCACCAGCCGGTATTATCCTGCTTCCATTCTCCTGCAAAGGAGGTCATAGAAAGGACAGCAGATGCAACGCTGACAGCGAAAAATAACTTTACTTTCTTCATACTCTTTTCCTCTTTTCTTTTGTTTTATTAAAATGCCATAGGCTATTTTAACCTTAATTCAATAAGTTCTTTCTGATATCCCAAAATCCGCGCAAGCTGATCTATGGTACACTCCTGATAACACATATATTCCGTAATTAGATCATCTGGTACCAGGAGATTTATAGCAAAGGTATTTGCTTCCTGCTCTTTTCGGGAATTTAGAAAGAGCGTTTTATGTTTTATAAAGTAGCAGTTTTCCTTTGGATGTAGAATTGCATGCCCGAGTTCGTGGGCCATAACAAATAGTTTTTCATTCCCTTCCAGGTTCTCATTGATCCAGATGCATTTACTTCTTTTCATGTACATATAGCATCCAGAACGTGATCCTATATCGCAAATGGCTGTTTCGATGCCGAGCATATCTGCAATAACGAAAGGATCATTAGTCTGGAATTTTTTCCTATAATAAGAAACTTTCTTTTTGATCTCATTATTCAAATTTAAGATCACCTACTTTTTGTTTTTATTAGGATTGTACTTTGCTTTGTTTTTTACTTTTAAACGGCGGAGCATTAATTCAACCTGTCCCAGAAAAAGATCTACGTCTTCGTCAGGAATATCTTCACCGTCATAAGCAGCGGGCCCCAGCTCTTTGCTTTCTAGCTTTTCACGTAAAGAGTCAAGGTCCTTTTTTATATCTCTTTCGTCTTTGGCATTGAGCTCCATTTGAATTTCGCTATCGCCATTAAGCAAATAATCCATTGTAACATTAAAGTATTTGGCGACAGCATTAAGCTTATCAGCATTAGGGGTGGATTTATCCCATTTTACGATTGTGCTATTGCCAAAACCTAACTCTGACTCAAGCGCAGGTAAACTAATACCGCGTTCTTGCGCAAGAGCTTTTACTCGGTCTTTGAGTGTCATAATAGTCCCCTTTCAAATACGAGAAAAAAATCTCGAAAAAGTATTGACAAAAAGAAAATATTCTCGTATAGTAGGGAGTGTAAAGAGAAAACATTCTCGTACAATGATTATCAGTCGATAAACGCCAATTTAAAAGACTGGATATAAGAGAATATATTCATATTGCCTATTTGTATAATAGAATATTTTCTCACAAAAGTCAATATAGGAATGAGAATATTTTCTCTAACAAAGTACATGGGATGAAATCCCAGCCCATAAAAATTCCACCGTACAGCGAATACGGTGGAATACATGCAGACCTACAAGCTTGTTTACGGGTGACGGGCTAATTACTTAGCCAGGATATACAGCGCAGGACTGTCTTCTCCTATGAAATAGGACATGGACAAAAGTCTATATCCTTTAGCTAAAAGAGTTTGGACCTCTTCAGCTGAATAGGTATATTTTTTCTTTATGGCATTCACCTCCCTCTCACGGAGGTGTTAGGCCTGCATGTACATCATAACACAAGGAGGTGAAATCGTGATATACGACAATGTAAAAAAGCTTTGTGATCAAAAGGGAATTTCCATTTGGCGTCTTGAAAGGGATCTTGGATTTTCTAATCGTAGTGTTAGCAAATGGAATGACAATGAGCCCGGTATTCGGAAAGTCCAGAAAGTAGCGGACTACCTGGGAGTACCCATTGAGAAGCTGTTGGAGTAGGAGGTGTTTACATGGAAAAGCGATATCTTTCACCAGAAGATGCAGCTCCGTTCCTGGGGCTGTCGGCAGCGGCCGTAAGAAAGTACATGCGCAATGGAAGCATGGACTTGGGAATGGTATTAAGTCCCCAAAAGACAGGGACTAAGACCTGGCGGTACAAGATCTATCCGGAGAAGTTAAAGCAGATTACCGGATCCAGTGTGTCAGGATATGAATAAAGCTTGGAAAGGAGAGAGAAGTAATGGCAAAGATCAAGAACTATGACGGCCAGACAGACATGGAGCTGTCCTATGTGGCAGTGCAGGCAACCAGGCCTAAGAAGAAACCAGTGGACTGGGTAGGCATCACGGAGACATTTATAGCCGGTGGCATGTGGGTGATAGTATTCATGATGCTTGGGGCTGCGCTTGCGGTCCAGGTGCTGTGATGGCTGTGCGGGAAGACCAGTGCGGTACCTGCATCAGGAAGAACCGGTGCATGGAGAGAAGCCGCTTACAGGCATGCAGAGATTACATAAAAAAGGACCCAGGCAGCGGCAACTGCGATAGGTCCAGAAACAAAAATATTTCACACCCTCATTATACGGAGGGAGAAGGAGAAATGCAAGATGGCAATGAAAATTAACAAACTTGAGATTGAAAATGTCAAGCGTGTAAAGGCAGTAAAGATCGAACCGACCGCGAACGGGCTTACAATCATTGGCGGAAACAACAACCAGGGAAAAACATCTGTTCTGGATGCAATCGCCTGGGCTTTAGGTGGGGACAAATACCGGCCGTCCCAGGCTCAGAGGGAGGGCTCCGTGATCCCGCCAAACCTTCATATAGTCATGAGCAATGGTCTGGTAGTGGAGCGCAAGGGAAAGAACAGTACATTAAAGGTAACAGATCCACAGGGGCAGAAGGCCGGACAGCAGCTTTTAAATGAGTTTGTGGAACAGCTGGCACTGGATCTTCCGAAGTTCATGGAGGCTTCTGATAAGGAAAAGGCGGGTATCCTGTTAAACATCATCGGTGTGGGAGACCAGCTGGCCCAGTTGGAAAAGGAAGAAAAAGAACTTTACAGTGAGCGTACTTATGTGGGACGTACAGCGGATCAGAAAGAAAAGTACGCAAAAGAACAGCCATATTATCCGGATGTCCCGTCAGTTCCAGTCTCTGCGGCAGAACTGATCCGCAAACAGCAGGAGATCCTGGCACAGAATGGGGAAAACCAGAGAAAGCGTGAAAGGCGTCATCAGCTGGAACAGGAGATGCAACATGTTACAGACCAGATCCAGGAGCTTTTAAGGAAGCAGACAGAACTGGAAGCAGATCTTAAGATCGCCCGGTCAACTAGTGAAAACTTGCAGGATGAGTCTACAGCAGAGTTGGAACAGAATATTGCGCAGGTGGAAGAAATAAATCGGAAGGTACGGGCAAATCTGGACAAAGACAAAGCTGAAGAAGATGCCAAGGTATACAGGGAACAGTACAACACATTAACTGGAAAGATACAGGAAGTACGGGATAAAAAATTGGATCTGTTAAAGAAAGCGGATCTGCCGCTTCCAGGACTGACGGTTGAAGACGGGGAACTCGTCTATAACGGCCAGAAATGGGATAACATGTCCGGATCCGAACAGCTTAAGGTATCTACCGCGATTGTACGCCGATTAAATCCGAACTGCGGCTTTGTGCTCATGGACAAGCTGGAACAGATGGACCTGCATACCCTTCAGGATTTTGGTAAATGGCTGGAGATAGAAGGACTCCAGGCGATCGCTACCAGGGTATCTACAGGGGATGAGTGCAGCATTATCATCGAAGACGGGTATGTGGCAGGACAGTCCCATATCGAAGAAAAGAAAGAATGGAAAGCAGGTGTTTTTTAAATGGAGATCATTAGAGGGAAACAGCCGGGAGCAAAGAAGACCGTGATCTATGGTCCGGAAGGGATCGGGAAGTCCACGCTGGCTTCCTGCTTCCCGGACCCACTGTTTATTGATACAGAAGGTTCCACCAGGGATATGGATATCGCACGTACTAAAGAGCCAAGCAGCTGGATGATGCTCATGGATCAGGTCATGTATATAAAGAACCACCCAGATATCTGTAGAACCCTGGTCATTGATACGGCAGACTGGGCAGAAATGCTCTGCATTTCTCAGATCTGTGATAAGAACCATAAAGACAGCATTGAAGAGTTTGGCTATGGTAAGGGTTATACCTATGTCCAGGAAGAGTTCGGACGTCTTTTGAACCTGCTCACAGAAGTAATCAAGATGGGGGTAAACGTGGTCCTTACAGCCCACGCAAAGATGCGTAAGTTTGAGCAGCCGGATGAACTGGGAGCATATGACCGCTGGGAGATGAAGCTGAGCAAAGGCGTGGCTCCTATGGTAAAGGAGTGGGCAGACATGGTCCTGTTTGCAAATTATAAAACCATGGTAGTGAATGTGGACGGCCAAGGAACGCAGAAGGGAAAGAACAAAGCACAGGGCGGAAAACGTGTCATGTATACCACCCACCACAGCTGTTGGGACGCAAAGAACCGATATAATCTTCCGGATGAAGTACCGTTTACATATGAAAGCATCCGGCAAATCCTGGAACCAGGGACGGCCCCTGCAGAAAAAAGGCAGGAAGTAAAAAGGTCAGAGCCGGTACAGGATACACCACCAGCCAGACCGGTGGAAACTGTAAAGCAGGCAGAGCCAGTCAGTAGTAACAAGGGCAGTGAAAAGCTTGCGGAAGAAAAGAAAGGCGCTGTACTTGTGGATAACAGCAAAGGGGATGTAAAGGCGGATGAAAAATCAGCTTTGGATCCACGTATCCCAAAGAAACTACGTGACCTGATGATCGCCAATGATGTGTGCGAATGGGATATCCAGAACGTATGTGAAGCCAAGGGATATGTTCCCGTAGATACCCCTCTTTACATGTATGAAGAGGTCAATCCGGGCTTTGTGGACGGTGTTCTGGTAGGCGCCTGGAGCCAGGTGTATGCGGCGATCAAGGAAATGAAAGAAAAGGATGCTTTAGTATTTAATTAATCGGGAGGATGAAAGAAATGGCAGATTTAGGAAAAGAGATCGGCTGGGATGACGCGATCGAGAATGAAGGGACCGAGTTTGAGCCCCTTCCAGAAGGAGTTTATGAATTTACGGTGGTATCTATGGAACGTGCACATTTTGGAGGAAGCGAGAAGATGGCGCCCTGCAACATGGCGAACCTGGATCTTCTGATCAAGGACAAGGACGGCAAGGAACACCATGTATTTGACAGCCTGTATCTGAATTCAAAGGCAGAATGGAGACTGAGCCAGTTCTTCTTATGCATTGGGCAGAAGAAAAAGGGGGAAGCGTTGCGGCCTAACTGGAATGAAGTGCCATGCTCTTCCGGTAAGGTGGAAGTGACAATTAATGAGTACGTGGACAAGAACGGCAATAAGCGCAAGAATAACCGTGTCAGCCGGTACCTGGAGTACGAACCAAAGCAGTTTAAGGCGGGTGTGTTCTAAATGAAATTAAGACCGTATCAGGCAGAAGCGAAGGCAGCGGTATTTGAGCAGTGGGATAAGGGAGCGTTAAAGACCCTTGTAGTACTGCCGACTGGCTGTGGAAAGACCATTGTGTTTGCAAAGGTTGCAGAAGACTGTGTGCGCCAAGGATACAGGGTACTGATCCTGGCGCACCGGGGCGAGCTCCTGGAACAGGCTGCAGATAAGATCAAGAAAAGTACGAACCTGGGATGTGCGACAGAAAAAGCAGAGCAGACCTGTCTGGGCAGCTGGTTTCGGATCACAGTAGGTTCCGTGCAGTCCATGCAGCGTGAAAAGAGACTATCCCAGTTTTCAGAGGATTATTTTAATGTAATCATTATTGATGAGGCCCATCACTGCATATCAGACGGATACCAGAAGGTGCTGCAGCATTTCCCGGCAGCTAAAGTCCTGGGAGTAACTGCGACACCAGACCGTGGCGATATGCGTAACTTGGGAGAATTTTTTGAAAGTCTGGCTTATGAATATACCCTTCCGAAAGCAATCCGGGAGGGTTATTTATCCCCGATCAAAGCCATGACAATCCCATTGCAGCTGGATCTGTCCGGGGTATCCATACAGTCCGGTGATTTTAAGGCCGGTGACATAGCAACGGCCCTGGACCCGTATCTGCATCAGATCGCGGATGAAATGATGAAATACTGCAGTGACAGAAAGACGGTTGTGTTTTTGCCGTTAGTAAAGACCAGCCAGAAATTTAAAGAGATCCTGAATGAGAAAGGCTTTCAAGCGGCGGAAGTCAATGGTGAGAGCAAAGACCGTGCAGAACTCCTGGAGGCATTTGATAAAGGGGAATATAACGTCCTGTGCAATTCCATGCTTCTAACAGAAGGCTGGGACTGCCCATCTGTTGACTGTGTGATTGTGCTGCGTCCAACAAAAGTACGCAGCCTTTACAGCCAGATGGTAGGACGAGGGACCAGACTGTATGAAGGAAAGGACCACCTGCTGCTGTTAGACTTCCTCTGGCATACAGAACGACATGAGCTCTGTCATCCGGCAGACCTGATCTGTGAGAAGAAGGAAGTAGCCCAGAAGATGACGGAAAATCTGGAAGAAGCAGCTGGCTGCCCTATGGACCTAGAAGAAGCGGAAAGGAAAGCTTCAGAGGATGTGATCGCGGAAAGGGAAGAGTCCCTGGCAAAACAGCTGCAAGAGATGCGTACCAGAAAGAAAAAGCTGGTAGATCCGTTACAGTTTGAGATGAGCATACAGGCAGAAGATCTGTCCGGTTATGTTCCGGCCTTTGGCTGGGAAATGGCACCACCTTCTGATAAACAGAAACAGGAACTGGAAAAGAGAGGGATCCTTCCTGACGAGATCGATAACGCAGGAAAGGCAAACCTAATCCTGGATCGTCTGCACAAACGGCAGGAAGAAGGACTTACTACACCAAAACAGATCCGGTGCCTGGAAAAATATGGGTTCCAGCATGTGGGAACATGGACGTTTGAAGCAGGAAAGAACATGATTGACCGGATCGCCGCGTGTGGATGGAGAGGAGCGCCAAGAGGCATAGATCCTAAAAGTTATGTACCCGAAAGTTAAGGAGCAAATAGAAAATGGAAAGAAGCCAGTATGACCTGTTGGAGGTCTTAGATCATATAGAACCAGCTGAACTGGATTACCAGCAGTGGTTGAATATCGGCATGGCCCTGGAACTGGAAGGATACAGCGTGGATGTGTGGGACAACTGGAGCCGAAAAGATCCAGGCAGGTATCATCCTGGGGAATGCCAGAGAAAATGGAAGGGATTTAGGGGGAACGGTTCCCCTGTGACCGGTGGGACGATCGTCCAGTATGCCAGGGAACAGGGGTGGACACCGCCCTATGATCCGGGACATGCCCTGGGCTGGGAAGATACCATTTCCAATGAGGAAGGCGTGTTCATTGACCGGAACTGGGTGGAAGGAAAAGAGGTACGGGAGCCGGCCCGTTTTGATCCGGCAAAGGAACTGATCCGGTATCTGGAGACTCTGTTTGAAGCAGGGGAGAATGTTGGCTATGTGGTAAAGAGCTGGCAGAAGGATGATAAATGGCTTCCTGCAGATAAGGGATCCTTTGACCGTACTGCAGGACAGCTGATAGAAGCACTGTCTGCCTGCGGCGGTGATATCGGCAGTGTACTGGGAGATTATGATCCCCAGGCTGGTGCCTGGATCCGTTTTAACCCACTGGATGGAAAGGGAGTAAGGAACGACAACGTGACAGACTTCCGTTATGCCCTGGTAGAGTCAGACAGCATGGAAATCGACAAGCAGCACGCGTTGATCCGTGAGCTGGAACTTCCGGTAGCATGCCTAGTCCATTCCGGAAAGAAGAGTCTTCATGCCATTGTAAAAGTAGATGCCGCAGATTATGCGGAATACCGCAAGCGTGTAGATTATCTCTATGACATCTGCCGGAAGAATGGTCTGGAGATCGACCAGCAGAACCGGAACCCGTCCAGATTGTCCCGTATGCCAGGTGTGATGCGAGGAGAGAATAAACAGTTCCTGATCGATACCAACATTGGAAAGGAAAGCTGGGCTGAATGGAAGGAATGGATCGAGTCGGTCAACGATGATCTGCCGGATCCTGAAAGCCTGGAAGAGGTATGGGACAACCTGCCGGAACTGGCCCCGTGTCTGATTGAAGGAGTGCTGCGTCAGGGCCATAAAATGCTGATCGCAGGGCCCTCTAAGGCGGGTAAATCCTTTTTACAGATAGAAATGTGCATTGCCATTGCAGAAGGCCGTAAATGGCTGTCCTGGCAGTGCTCACAGGGGCGTGTGATGTATGTGAACCTGGAACTGGACCGGGCAAGCTGCCTGCACCGTTTCAGGGATGTTTACCAGGCTATGGGGATCCGTCCGGAACACCTGGATAACATTGATATATGGAATTTAAGAGGCAAGTCCCGGCCTATGGATAAACTGGCGCCCATGCTCATCCGCAGGGCTTCCAAGAAGAATTACATTGCCATCATCATCGATCCGATCTACAAGGTCATCACAGGTGATGAGAACAGTGCAGACCAGATGTCCAATTTTTGTAATCAGTTCGATAAGGTCTGCACGGAGTTGGGCGTGGCCGTGATCTACTGCCATCACCATTCAAAAGGCAGCCAGGGCAGCAAGAAGTCCATGGACCGTGCTTCCGGTTCCGGTGTATTTGCCCGCGATCCAGATGCAATGCTGGATATGATCGAGCTGGAACTGTCCGAAGAGGCTCTGAAACAGGAAGAGAATAAGGCTGTATGTGAAGCATGCAAACAGTATCTGGATTCCCATTTTAAATGGGAAGATGACCTGTCCCAGGATGATCTTTGCAGCAGTTACCAGATGCTCAATTACTGCGAAAACAAGCTGGATGTGTGGCAGTGGGCAAACCTTCAGAAGATGGTGGAAGCAGCCAGGATAAGGGCCAGGAGCGTTACAGCGTGGCGTATTGAAGGCACTTTAAGAGAGTTCCCGAAGTTTCCGGCAGTCAATGCTTGGTTCAATTATCCGGTCCATACCATTGATCAGGTAGGGATCTTGAGTGATATTGAGCCAGAAACAGAGAAACCGCTTTGGCAAAAGGCAGCGGAAAAAAGAAAAGAACTGGCTCAAAAAGCGAAGGAAAAGAAGCTCAGTTCCTTTGAGGTGGAGTTTGCCAACATTGAATTTGAGGGCCGTGAGGTGCCTGCCCAGGAGCTTGCAGATAAGCTTGATACATCATCAAGAACCCTGCTTTCATGGCTGGGAGACAGCAACAAAAGGAAGAAAGATCTGGCAGATCATTATGAAAAATATCAGGGGGTTGATGGCAAAATGTACATCAGGAGAAAGGAAAAACAGGGTGCGCCAGACCAGAAAAATGGCGCAGTCTAGTGCAGTCTGGCGCAGGTGCGCTGAACCAGAAATTTACGGTCCGGCGCACGGTGCGCGCAACCTGGATTTGGTGCAGTCCTGCGCAGTGCGCCAAAAGGGGTGCGCCGGACCTATACTACGTATAGTGGTGTAGCGCACCCCTCTATGCGGGGGTAGGTAGTCGTGCGACAGTCAAGCACGACGACCACCCACCCCACAGACACAGAGGGCACCAAACCTAGATGCCCCCAGAAAGGAAATAAGATGAAATTTTTTATGTCAATGGTGCCACCGACAGTGACACATCAAGAGAAACAGGTACATGTGGTAAAAGGCAAGCCTGTTTTTTATGAACCGGCAGATCTGAAAGCTGCCAGGCAGAAACTGATGGGGCATCTGGCCGGACACAGACCGGAGCAGCCATTTGATCAGGGAGTACGTTTGATGGTCAAGTGGTGCTTCCCTAAAGGGAAACATGCAGACGGTGAATACCGGATCACAAAGCCAGATACAGACAATCTCCAGAAGCTTTTAAAAGACTGCATGACAGCTTGCGGATTTTGGAAAGATGATGCCCTGGTAGCTGCAGAGATGGTCGAGAAGTTCTGGGCAGAGATTCCAGGGATCTATGTGAGGATAGAGGAGATATGACACTGGATGATGTGGTGATCCTTTCAGACCAGCAGGTCAAAGGGATTTATTATGACGTATACAATGGATTCTGGAAGCGCTACAGCAAAGCAGTACCATCCTGGCAGTCAGAGGAATGGGATGAGATCGTAAAGCAGGCCCGCTTCCTGATGGAACGATATCATTCCTGTCCGCTGATAGTTCACCAGATACAGGACTTGCTGGATCAGTTGGAAGCCAGAAGTAGGAAAGGGGAAAAATGAATAACAGCAAGAAGATACCCGTCCCAATCTGCTGCATCTGCCAGAAGGTGATCAATGGGGATGCAGAGTGGATCAGGACAAAGAGAGGGACGGTGTTGTACATGCATAAGGAGTGCGTAAGGAAGGAAAAATGGTAATGGATACAATATGTCGTAGGGATATAAAGCTAAGTGATTATAATATTTCAAGAGCAAAATACAACGAGTTAAAGTATTTTTGCATTCAGTACGCTGAAAAGAAGCAGAAGCTCCAGGATGCGTATGGGTTAAAGGCAACAGTAAATGACGGTATGCCTAAGAGCAACCTGTCAGGTGACTCTACGGCCCAGGAAGCAGTCCGAAATGCTATGATGCAGGAAGATATCCAACTCATTGAGGAAACCGCCAGAAAAGCCTCTCCTGAGATTTACAAGTGGATATTGAGAAATGTTACAGAGGGAACACCATACGAATGGATGGACGTTCCAGTGGGACGAAGGCAGTTTTATGAGTACAGGAGGTATTTTTTCTATCTTTTGGCGCAGAAAAGGTAGTTTATAAAAATTTTATAATTATCGTTTTAACGGGAATATAGAAAATTGAATATACAAACAAAAACAATTCAATGATTTTGTTTTATGACATTATATTGCGTTATAGTGTCACCAGTTTTCATAAGCAGACATGTATTTTCATTAAGAAAATAATTTAGATTTAGAATTTATCATACATTATAGAATTGTGTACACAATTTAGTGGGTTTACATTTATGAAAGGTCGTGATATGTTGTGAAAAAACCACCTACTCAGTGGCGGGTGGTTTTTTTAAAAGAACTGCGGTGGATAATATAATATCGATTTCTTTATCATCAAAGTGATAGTTAGTCAACTCATAAAGATAACGTTTTAGATGTTCACGACACTCCAAGCGGTATTCTTCTGCAAGCTCTGCGTCTCTTAAACGCATCTGAAGATCCTCGAGCTCCTTTTGTGTTTCAAAGATATTTTGACGTAGACAATCCACCAGTTGGCTACTGGGAATATTTAGTGCACGAGATATTTTTTGCAAGGTGTCTGGTCGAATATTTACCGTATCGCGCTTTGTAATGGAATATAGGGTATTAAGTGGTATGCCGGTAATGTGAGATAGTTCTTTGATGGACATTTTCTTTTCAGCTAATATGTCTTTTAAAACAGCTCCAAAACCCATATGTATGCCTCCTTTGCACTAAGTATCTCACAAAACGCATTAAAAATCAATTATTTTAATAAAAGTATTGACTAAAACACTAATTAGTGCTAATATGCAACTGAATTAGTACAAATAACACTAAAAGGAGGGCACTGATGAAACGAGTAGGGCTCATCATGGATGACGAACTTCACAAGCAGTTAAAGCATCTGGCGGTAAACGAAGGCAGAACAGTAACTGACATTATCGTAGAGCTTGTGAAAACGGAAGTTGAAACAAAAAAAGAGCAGTCACGCTGAGTTTGGCGACCTACGTGATTGCTCGAAACCTGAAACCTGTAAACCCAGGAATCACTTTGTATTGTAAGTGATTCCGCCAGAAATTGCAAGGAGGAAATTGCAATGCAGAATTTAATGATTTTTGAAGGACACGATGTAGAAGTATTTGAACTGAATGGACAGGTATTATTTAATCCGTATCACGTTGGTGAATGTTTAGAAATTGGAGAAAACGGAGTGAAAACTGCTGTTTCTAAGATGAATGATAAACAGGTGGTTAAGCTGACAAATTCTAAAGTTGCTAAATACAACTTTAGAAAATTACATAACACAGGAGAGAATTTCCTTACCGAAAGCGGTGTGTATAAGCTGGTGTTTAAGAGCCACAAACCAAACGCAGAAGCTTTCACGGACTGGATCGCAGATGAAGTTCTTCCAACACTTCGCAAGACCGGTTCTTATGAGATGCCAAAGCAAGACAAGCCCAAGAAGGAAAAATTGCCGTCTGTAAACATGATGGTGAAGAATGTTAAAGCTGCATTACATGATGCCGGAGTGGATTCTAAGTACATAGCAGCAGAAGTAATGAGGATTTATTCCGATTCAGGTTATCCAGTTAATGCCCCAGTAATCTCAGACGAACCAAAATTGTGGGACTGCACAGGTATTGCCAAAGAGTTAGGTATTTTTTCCGAGTCTGGCAGACCACATGATAAAGCAGTCAGTGCCATTATTCAGAAGCTGGATATTTTTACAGATGAGATTGTGAGAACTGCTTACAGTCGGAATGGTCATGACGGTGTTACAGTTCAGTATAAGGGAAGTGTTCTGGAGAAAGTCAGGGAATGGCTGAATGAGAATGGTTATCCGATTGTGATTGAGCTTATGCTCTCCAATGGCAATAGCAATAAATGCAAGGTTGTTTATGGGGAGGTGGCGTAATGACATATTCAGAATTTTGTGATCAGATTGCACCGTCTGTTTTAGAACTGGAAAAAGAATGCAGCAAAATAAGTTTGGAAGAATTTAAAGAATTCCGTGAGGATGTTATGCACGAAGCTGGAAAGCATAATTATAGCAAGAAGTTTATGTCCGCCGTGCTTGATATGATATATGGTCATCTGTTTTTTAAAGATACTGCACAGGGGGTAGCCTAAAGTGAATGTTCAGGAAGAATTAAGAATAAATGGATATCAGCCTACAGTTGGATATCCAGGAACGGATATGGGAGATTTTTTCAAAGGGTTAATGGATAGATATAAATGTGAATGCTCACCATTTATGCTTTCAGTGGCTTATACATATGGAGTGATTCAAGGAAAGAGAGAAGAACGATTCAGAAGAAAAAATAAAAAAGTGGGTAACTAGAGAGGGGTACTTCCGTGATATTATGGTAGCATGAATTAAGCCAAAGGCATACGGCCGGCGGCTTGCGTCGAACCCCACCAGGCAGCAGGCGAAAGCTTGTTGCCTCCCCCCTTGGAACGTAGCTCAGTGGTAGAGCAGCTGGCTTTTAAACAGCGTGTTGAGGGTTCAATTCCTTCCGTTCCGATTTGCCTGGTTTAGGGATCTCCACCCGGACATTCCAGGTAGCATGAAAGACATCCTTGAGAAAGGGTGTCTTTTTGTGTTGTAAATGGTTATTATATGATATAAAATGAAAGAAAAATGTTAAAATGGAGAAATAAAATGAAATCTGAAATTATTTTTATAATTGTAGTTATTGTTCTTGCTGCGTTTATGTATATATCACTCTTTGGGCTGATTATAGATACATTTGAGACAAGACGGTATAAAATTGAGTATAAGTCAACGGTTGGGGCTATAAAAAGCATATTGCAAACTTATTTTAGAACAAGAAATTACGATGAATGTATTTCAGAAATTGATATTCTTTTTAGAAACCGCATTATGAAAAATGAAAGATTGAATAAGAAATTTAGTAATGTTGTAGTGCTATTAGAATGTCATATATTAGATATAAATTCAGGTAAGATAAAAGTAGAATGCGAGAATATTGATGATTATAAAATTGCTATTAGCAAATTCTTGGCTGAGTATCAATTACGAAATCCCTTGGAACAAATCAAGGGCACTGATTTTTTAATATTAAAACAATTGATAGATTGTTTGGAAAGTCAAAAAGTTGATGAAGGAAAAAACGTTGTTAATCGTATTGCTGTAGAATTAAAAACGCTAAAAGATAGCAATATGGAGAATGAAAAAAATAGTAAGAAACAAGACGCAATGACTAAAGTGGGGTTAGTTTTATCAGTTGTGTTTGGATTAATGACTTTTATACAGTTTTTTATATAACAAACGCATGCAGTTATATATGGAGCCACCCAGCGTGGCTCCTTTTCTATACCCAAAACCGACGAAAGCGAGGTGATCGGACATGGCCAGAACGCCGGATCCAAGAATAGAACAGGCGAAGGCCATGTATCTGGAAGGCGAAAAATTGGTTGAGATTGCAAGTCAACTAAATCTGCCGGAAGGGACGGTCCGCCGTTGGAAGTGTACACATAAATGGGATAACGAACGTTCGGATAAGAAAAACGAGCGTTCGCGAAAGCGTAAGCGCGGAGCCCAGCCCAAAAATCAGAACGCCGTTGGAAACAACGGAGGCGCTCCGGAACAAAATAAAAATGCAGAAAAATTCGGTTTCTTCAGCAAATATCTGCCTGAGGAGACCGTTTCTATTATCCAGGAGATGCCGACGGACCCGCTGGATGTCCTCTGGGATCAGATCCAGATTGCTTACGCTGCCATTATCCGGGCGCAGCAGATTATGTATGTGCGTGACCGGGATGATAAAACAATCGAGAAAATCGAGGAGAAGGACGGCAACGTGATCGGAGAGCGCTGGGAGGTGCAGCAGGCTTGGGACAAGCAGGGGAAATTCCTACAGGCTCAGGCCAGGGCACAGTCGGAGCTTCGCAGTCTCATTAAGCAGTATGACGAGTTGCTGCATAAGCGCTGGGATCTTGCCAGTGATGAGCAGAAGGCCCGCATAGCTCAGATCAAGGCCCAGACGGACAAACTTAAGGGTACCGACAATGAAGAGGAGCTGAGCCGTCTGGACCAGGTTCTTAGCGAGATAAAAGGGGTTGTGTAGTATGCCATTTTCTGATAAACAGCAGGAGTTTTTCCGAAATGCAAACCACCGATGGAATATTAAGGTTGGTGCGACACGTTCCGGAAAGACCTATATGGACTATTATGTGATCCCTAAGAGAATCCGTGCCAGAGCCGAAAAAGAAGGGCTGGTGGCGATCCTGGGCGTTTCTAAAGGCACGATCCAGCGAAACATCATTGAACCATTACAGCGTATCTGGGGAACCAAGCTGGTAGGTGATATCAATTCCCAGAACATCTGCCCCATGTTTGGGGAAGATGTTTACTGCCTGGGCGCTGAGAAAGTCAGCCAGGTATCTAAAATCCGAGGCTCTTCATTAAAATATTGTTACGGTGATGAGGTTGTAGACTGGAACCAGGATGTCTTTAACATGCTTAAATCCCGTCTGGATAAGCCTTATTCCTGCTTTGACGGAGCCTGTAACCCGGATGCCCCACAGCACTGGTTTAAAAAGTTCCTGGACTCTGATGCGGACATTTACTGCCAGAAGTATGAGATTTTTGATAATCCATTTTTAAGCCGGGTATTTGTAGATGAGCTTTGCAAGGAATATAAAGGAACGGTCTTGTATGACCGGTACATCCGTGGCCTGTGGGTAGCTGCGGAAGGTTCTGTGTATAAGTTGATGTGTGATGCGACATCCAGTGGAGGCATTAACCCATATGCAATCTATGAGAAGCCTAAAAGCCTTTTACAGATCAATATTGGTGTTGACTTTGGTGGTTCAGGATCAGGACATGCATTTGTTGCTACTGCATATTCTAGGGCTTATCAAAGTATTACGGCACTTGCCAGTGAGCGCCATATGAGCGTAAATGGCAGTATTGATCCGGATAAGTTGGGAGAATTGTTTGTAGACTTTTGCTTGAAGATCATCAACCTGTATGGATTTATTACCGTTGTCTATTGTGATAGTGCAGAGCAGACGCTGATCGCAGGTATGAGGACAGCGGTCAGGAAGGCGGGGCTTGGCTGGATCCGGATCGAGAATGCTTTGAAGACAACGATCAATGACAGAATACGTTTTATGCAGCGGATGCTTGGTCAGCACCGCTTTTTCTATGTAAAAGACCAGTGTCAAAGCCTGGAAGATGCCCTGACAACGGCGTTGTGGGACGAGAAGAAAAGTCTTGTGGAAGATGTGCGACTGGATGACGGTACCAGTGATATTGATACGCTGGATGCTTTTGAGTACACATTTGAGCGGGACATCAGCCGGTTTATCCGGTATGAATAGAGGTGATAACAATGAAATTTTCTAAAATGCTGGCTGCGATCACGCAGGTTTTAAATCAGGACTCGGATACACAGGTTGATGTCTGCATGACTTCTGAAATGGCCCGGAGGATAGAGCTATGGACGGCTATGTATGAAGATAATGCCCCATGGGTGGACCGGAAAAAAGTGAAAAGTGCGCAGCTGCCGGCGGCTATTGCCTCTGAGGTTGCAAGACTTGTTACCCTGGAAATGAAGTCGGAGATAACAGGAGGTTCTTCCGCCACTTATCTGAATGAGCAGTATCAGAAAAAAGTGTTGAAAAGTATCCGTAGATATGTGGAGTACGGCTGTGCTAAAGGTGGCTTGATATTAAAGCCGTATGTTACAAAAACAGGTCTTGCAATTCAGTATGTACAGGCAGACTGTTTCTTCCCTCTTGCTTTTGACGACTCCGGCCAGATCCAACAGTGTGTGTTTACGGAGCAGTTCCGGAAAGGACAGAAGATCTATACCAGATTGGAAGTCCATACGCTGCAGGGAGAACAGATCCGGATCACAAACAGGGCCTTTGTTGCAACCAATGTCTACAGCCTTGGAAGCGAGATCGGTGTAAATGCAGTGGATAGGTGGTCAGAATTAATGCCGGAAGCAGTGCTGGAGGGTGCCGATCGGCTTCTGTTTGGGTATTTTAAGGTACCACTTGCAAATGCGGATGATACGGGAAGCCCATTGGGAGTATCCGTATATTCCAGAGCGGTGGAGCTGATCAAAGAGGGAGACAGGCGTTATTCCAATATCTGCTGGGAGTATGAGGGCACGCAGTTGGCAGTGCATGTGGCAACTTCAATGCTTAAGTATAACCGTGACCTGGATAAGTTTGAGT
>OGMW01000098.1_pt1 | contig 93693 bp, 89 predicted proteins | sample 1573281 | NCBI WGS metagenome assembly OGMW01 (sample SAMEA2581907, study PRJEB24529) | metagenome | biome: Human gut stool | place: China | collected 2011 | reverse complement strand
AATGCTGTGCACAGGGCAGACAGCCGGCAGATCACGCGACGCTTCTTCCGGCGATATTTTTCATGCACCCGTTTTTTCACCAGTTCGACCCGCTTTTCTGTATCATACATATCGTTGAAAACCTCCCTTCGGAAAGTAAAGTCATAAAATACATATGTCCTTCATCTAATTAGGTACAAAAAAACGAAAAAACTCTCACCTGAAATTCAATTTTTACAAAAAAAGTTCTTCAAAAAACAGGAGCTGCCGACAGCAGCTCCGCAAAAGACAGGATTCAGTTGTGATTCTGGGTAAGGCGGCGGGTGATCAGTTTCCCTGCCGTCAGGATCAGCACAGGCAGAATGTATGCGATATACTGTATCGCACCGCCATAGGCGATCAGAAGATTATAAATTGCATGAAAAGTGATGGCTGCCCCGAGCAGACCGCAGGTTCCGGCTATCTTCAGCCAGGTGCGCTGCCATACATACGCCAGTCCACCGCCGACGATGGCACCACAGATTACGTGCATGGCACCCGTTCCAATGCCCCGGAAAAAGATAAAGGAAAAATGTCCGGCTCCATTTTGAATCAGATAGCAGACATTTTCAAAGGTGGCAAAGGAAAGAGCGGTGATCACAGCGGCAATCTTGATCTGTTCCGCTTTCGGCTCAAATACCAAGAGGTAAAAGAGCAGCGGCAGGAGCTTCATCACTTCCTCCACCACCGGGGCGATCTCCGCAGTTGCGCCAAAGGTGTCCGCCCCATAAAGTGCGGCGAGAAAGGTATTGATGTAAGCGGAGAGCAGACACGCACCTATTCCCGCAAGGCAAAACAGGAAAAACTTTGTCTGCCGCTTTCCCATGCACAGGGCGGCGATCAGCAGGGGCGACGCCATACAGATAAAAATATTTTCAATATAGGTCATCCCTCCACCGCCTTTCCTGTAGCGGGCAGCAGAGCGAAGATACAGGGCGTCAGCAGAAGATCAAACCAGCAATAGGGGCTGGAAATGGAATCTCCCGGCCAAAAGCAGCCGGAAGTCCAGAGGGCATATTCTGCCGCCACATAGCACAGTACCCCAATATGGAAATATCGCATATCACGCGCCGCTCCCGCCTGCGTCCGGGCGTAAGCAAGCCCCCGGATCGCATGATAGGAAACAACGATCATCATACCGCACCAGAGCAGATTGGAGAGGATGTCCCCAAAGGTGCAGTAAAACACGCACAGCGGAACGCCGACCAAGAGGGCAATCAGGGCTTTGCGTGTCGCAAAGCCCCTTTCCTCCGCAGAGGAAAGGGCGTATTGCAGGATGTAAAGAAAAATAACGCTTGCCATCCAGCCGAACTCCGACACATAAAAGACCTGCGGCGTTTCAGAGAATAAAAGCAGATACAGCGTCCAGTACAGAGAGCCGAGGGCAAAGCAGCCGTAAAAGCAGGTCAACAGAAAATACGTCTGTTTTCGGCTTTTCAGATACCAGATTCCGCTTAGGCTAAAGCCCAGCAGGGTAACGATGAATTGCAAAAGGTTACTGACAAGTTCCATCCGCATTGTCCCCCTTTTGCTCCTCCATCTGTTCCTCTTTGTTCAGCAGACGGATTCGGAAACACAAAATCGTCACGCATACGCCGAGAACAAAGGCGAGCAGCCCGATAACGATATATCCCAGCGCGGCGCTGCCGCCGAACATCGTTGCCGCTGTTTCAAAGCCGGAGGAAGTTCCCAGCTCGATTTGCTCCACAATACCGGGCATGAACAGGGAAACGCCTACGATCACCGCAAGACACGCTGCCACGCCGGAAACGGCGGCGATCCGTGCCTGCCGCAGCCTTTTTTGATGCTCTTTTTCCGCGATACGCCGTTTTACTTCTGCAATCCGTTCCTCATGGCTCAACATTTGTGATCCCCTCCCGTTCCAATAATCCGCGCAAACGCTCTTTTCCCCGGTACACCATATTGGTGATCTGCTTTACGCTTTTTCCCATGACCTCGGCAGCCTGCAAGTAGCTCATGCCTTCAAAATAGGTCAGATAAAGTGACTCCCGGTAATCTGGGTTTAATTCGTCCATGCAGAAATGCAAAATTTGATCTCTTTCCTTTGTTTGGACAACCTCCTCTACCAGTATTTGTCCGTCCGGTTCCTCAGTCAGATCGTCAAGATTGAAGGAAAGACGCTGTCTGCTTTTGTGGCGCAAAGCCATGTGCCGCGCCGTTTTATACAGGTAAGCCTTAAAACCACCGTCCCGGATGCGTGGCTTTTTCGTAAACAGATAGGAAAAAGCCTCTATCATCAAGTCCTCCGCTTCGTGAACGTCATGCAGATACCCGTTTATGTATAAGGTCAGCGGGTCGCCGTATTTTTTCATCAATTCGTCAAGTCCTGTTTCATCGCCGCTTATATATTGTCTGTATAATTCTTCATCGGAAATCATGTCATTCACTTCCTCGCCGTATCTTCTTTACAAAGACACTTCTCAGCGGTTTGTCTCTCTGCAATCCCGGCGATGTTTCTTAGATCGCGGGTCAGTGGGCTTCTCGGCGGTGTCTGGAATTGCCCATGACCGCCCAAAACGCTCCGCACCGGGAATACGCCCGTCTGTGCAGTATTGATTGACCCAACGCTCTGAAATCCCCCACTTGCGGGCGGCTTCCTTTATGGATAGATAGCCTTTCATTCGCGCTCCGCCTTTCCCAAAGATACATCAGGTGTCATGCTTGCTTTGTCAATATATCCTGTCTGAAATCTGCTGTATATATTATATGCGAATATCAGCATATTTTCAAGATGGGCTGCAGGAAGAAAAAAATATGGCTTTTCTTCCGGCTGCTTAAATCTTGAAAATCTACGGGGTCTCGTATATAATAAGAAGCGAAAGCGAAACAAAGGTTATCGTTTTCAAAGGCGGTGTGATAGAGTGTGTCCTTCTGGTGGATCCATCATGGACCTACCCTCGGTTCACCACCAGGGCAAAATCTCCCCCTGGCGGTGGACCTTTTTATTTTGAATTCACACCAGCCGGTATAGATTGGAACTGAGACTCCCATTCTCCCGCCAGCGCGGCTCTCTGGTAAGCAGGCCGGCTCCGTAGAGATCGTCCAGCGCCCGCTTGACAGTGGAGCGGGAGAACCCCAGTTCGGCGGCTATGGTCCGGATCCCCGGCCAGCACCGGCCCTCACTGTCGGCGCGATCTTTGAGATACATATAGACCGATCTGGCCCTGTGGCTCAGGTCGGAGTGGTAGATATTCTGAAAATAAGCCATACACGATATCCTCATGGGCGCAGGCTTTTCTGCCCATCAGGTGGCTCCTGGCCGTGATGGCCTGCTGAGGGATCGGCCTGCTGCCCCCGTCTGGCATCCGCCTTGTTGGATGCCGGCGCCGCGCCGCTTGCCGCGGGCATCCGCACATGTCGGCACATGATGGCAAGCTCCAGTTCCTGCTTATTGGCATAGGCCACAGAGCGGTCCGCTTTTTCTGGGATGCTGTATGGCTCCCTGAAGGTGATCCCCCATTCCAGGAACAGCCGCAGCCGGGTCCGCATGGGGTGGGTGCCGGTTTTCATGACGATGAAGTGACCTTTGGGGATAATAATAGCAGGCATTGCCTGTCCAAATTACTTGCATATAAAAAGGAACTGCCACGGTGATGTGGCAGTTCCTTTTGCTCTGGACGGTTTCGGTGATACCCTTATCAGGCCGGAGCATTTGGCATGGCCTTTTTCTTTTCTCAATTTTTCTTCATTTCCCTATTGACTTTTTATTTGCAGACTTTGCAGGATGTTCCGCAGATAATCTTGATCCAAAAACGTTTCCGCACGAACTTGCTGTCCATGTCGGGATTATGCCTGCGGAACCGATTGTACTCGGATGGAGAGAGAATTCCCTCGTTGTCCAAAACGGTGCAGATGCTCCATGAGCCCATCTCAGCCGCACTCATATCGACGATACGCCGTATGGCGGACGCATTTTCTTTATTGACGATTAGCCTTACTTGTCCTGCGTGTTACGCAGATACCCGTAGGGGTCAAGGGCACCCGGGTATTCTCCGCAATTGGCCTTGGTATGCAGTGAGGACTTGATCTTGGTGAAAATATCTTTGGATGCAATTTCTATTCCTCTCTCGATTCTCTTCTGTCTTAGTCTCTCCTTAGAGTATGTCCTTCTGGTTGGCTCATCATGAACCTACCCTCGGTTCACCGTCAGGGCAAAATCTCCCCCTGGCGGTGGACCTTTTTATTTTGAACTCACACCAACCGGTATAGATTGGAACTGTGACTCCCATTTTCCCGCCAGCGCGGCTCTCTGGTGAGCAAGCCAGCTCCGTAGAGATCGTCCAGCGCCCGCTTGACTGTGGAGCGGGAGAGGCCCAGCTCCGCGGCTATGGTGCGGATCCCCGGCCAGCACCGCCCCTCACTGTCTGCGTGATCTTTGAGATACATATAGACCGCTCTGGCCCTGTGGCTCAGGTCGGAATGGTAGATGTTCTGAAAATAAGCCATACACGATATCCTCATGGACGCAGGCTTTTCTGGCCATCTGGCGGCTCATCTCCGGGCTGTCCGGTTTTGGGGCAGGGCTCTCTCCCCGCTGCCGCCTTGCCGGATGCCGGCGCCGCGCCGCTTGCCGCAGGCATCCACACGTGATGGCGGCGCATGATGGCAAGCTCCAGCTCCTGCTTGCTGGCATAGGCAACGGGACGGGCCGTTTTCTCCGGGATGCTGTACGGATCCCCGAAGGTGATCCCCCATTCCAGAAACAGGCGCAGACGGGTCCGCATGGGGTGGGTGCCGGTCTTCATGACGATGAAGTGACCTTTGGGGATGGACTTGAGTTCGTCAGGAGTCATGAGGGGACGTTCCATCATCTGGATCGTCTGGCTTGGGTCGCTTTTCCCCTTGCTGATGTACCCGCTCATGACGGTGCGGCTGCCCAGCGCCTTGGACAGCACCTCGGCGGTCTGGGAGTTGGGGGCGAAGCCGCCAAAAATCGTATCCTGCACATTGTCCTGAATGATCTCCGCTCCTTCACGGCCATAGTTCTTTTCCAGCTGGGCGAGGGATTGGATGATCGGGACCAGAGTCAGCTTTCGGGAGCGTCCCGCCGAGAACAGGGGCAGGATGTCAAAGGCGGGCATGGTGCCCAGCTCGTCACAGAAGAGGACCACCCGGTTCTTCAGCTTCCCGCCATTCTCGTCCGCCACAGCGAACAGCTCACGGGAGAGCGTTTGAATCATGAGGCCGGCCATAAAGTTCTTGCTGGGGTCCTCCTCCGGGAGTATGAGAAAGATGGCGGACTTCTTCGAGGCAAAATCCTCGGCGTTGATGGCACTGTCAAAGCAGAGGACCTGCTCAAGCTCCGTATCCAGGAAGGCATTGAGGCGGGACAGGACGGTGGACATGACGGAATTCATAGACTGCTCCGCAGTGGTCAGGGCCGCGCCGGCAAACCACCGTGCCTTATGGGTGTCCGGCAGTTTATCCATGAGAATATGAAAGCTTGTTTTCCCCTTGGTCTTGCTGGGGGCCAGCAGATCCTGCACCAGTTTGAACACGCTGACGATGTGCCGCCGCTCCTGCGGGGCCTTGTCTGTGGGCGGCAGGTACTCTGCCAGCAAAAGGATAACGGCGGTGAGCAAGCCCTCTGCCGCGTCATAAAAGAATGCGTTCTGCCCGTAGTTAGAGGCGTCCCCCTCCGGGTTGACGATGGTCTTTGCAAGGATCTTGGCGTACTTCTCCGCCTTGGCGCGGGCGGCCAGGTTCTTCTCATCCTCACGACAGACATCCATGTAGTGGTTGATGAGGGTCAGCAGATTGTATCCATCCGAGCGAGTGGGGTTGCGCAGATCGATGACCGCCACCTGATAGCCGTAGCATCGGGAGGCAATGGTCCCGTAGTTCCGGGCCAAGTCTCCCTTGGTATCCAGCGCCAGAAAGCTCATACCGCTGGCGCAGGCATATTCGAGATTGGGGTAGAGAAAGAAGGCCGTTTTGCCCACACCGGAGGCGCCGATCATCAGGCAATGGATGTCATCGACATCCACGATAGCCCAGAGCGGTTTTGCTGTCGGTTTCTGCTTTGGACGCTTCCTTCTCGGAGCTCCTTTCCCTCTCCAGAGAGAGCGAACCTTTTCCGCCAGTTTTCCAGGCTTTTTCAGACCTCGGCCTCCCACGCAGCCCAGAACCAGTCCCTGGGCAGTAGGCAGATCCTCGCCCCTGCGCCACAGATCCGGCCGGAAAGGGATATGTCGGTAAGTCTTCTGGATCTCTTGCTTCGTGGCCCAGCGGGCGGTGCCGTGCTGGCCGTCACCCACGGTCTTGGACTTGATATTGTTCAGAGAGCCAACCCCTGTGAAGTGTACTGCCGCGCCGATGAGCAGGAATGCTCCGCCGCCCAGCAAGATCAGAGGGAGCAGTTCTGTCGTTGTCATAGGGTCACCCCCAGTTCCATGTTCAGCGTTGGCTGTGCTTCCCGCTGTTTTATTTGCTCCGCCTCATATTGGATGGGGACGCCCGCAAAGGCGGCGGCCAGCTCCAGCCATCTGCCCGCCAGAGTTTTCTTCTCTTCTTGGGTACGGAGCCCCACGGCATCTTCCAGGGCGAGGACACTCTGGAATTGTGGGGCGAGCTCTCTGTGGCGGTTTTTCAAGTTCCCCCGATTCCGGTGGGGGCGGATCCGTTCGCACAGTGATCCGGCCAGTTCTTCCTCTGTGGCCGCCATCCCCAGCTGCCGCAGCTCACGGCGGCAGGCCGCAACGGCCAGCGCCGACGCCTGTTCCATGCAGTCCATGGCCTGATCGAACCGGCCCCAGTGCAGGTGGGCGCGGTACTGTTCGATCAGCCACGGGACTTCAATGTTCAGCCGGTCCAGCTTCACCGCTGTGCTCATGGCACAGACCCGTTTACAGACCTCCGGCGCCGCCATGAGCTGGGGGTGTTCCTCCGCGCTCTGGGTCTCCAGTCCGCATCGGGCTTTCACATCCTCATTCCAGTCCTTATGGATGGACTGGAGGACCGCCGTTTCAGCATAGCCCCGTTCGGCCAGAATCTCCTTTAGGCGGCCCGTGGCCTCGATGCCCGCCGCGTCATGGTCCAGGCAGAGGATGGGATGCCGGATCTCCGGCGCCTGCTCCAGCATCCACAGCATCGCCTGTTCTCCCACGCCGCACAGAGCCACATAGCTGTGCTGCTGCCAGTCCTTTGGATACAGTGTCAAAAAGGAGAGCAGGTCAATGGGCGCCTCGAATACATAGAGCCGGTCGCTGGTCCCGTTCCAGTGGAAACTGTATCTGGGATCGCTGCTCTCAACATTGATGCGGAAGGTCTTGCCCATGTCGCTGGTGCTCCGTTTATGGGCATGACGGACAACGCCGTGCTCATCTTTCCCGATGAACACGGCGTTGTGATATTTCTCGTCCTCATAGACCAGTCCGGCCCGGACAAAGGTACTCAGCACCTCCCGGTCGATCAGGCGCTTTTTCAGGAGATAGGCGTACAGCCGCCGCATCTCCCGGCCCACTGGCGGCTGGATGAATTCCTTTTTCGGTTCCTTCTTCTTGGGCGCCGGTTCACAGATCCGGCCCTGCTCACCGTCCAGCAGACGGGTGACCGCCTCCGGATAGCTGAGTCCACAATAATTCTGCACAAAGGAGATGGGGCCGCCGCCCTCCTTGGAGGCGTGGTCGTACCATTCGTTGCCCCGAACGGTGACGCTGTGGTCGCTGGCCATACGATACTCCGGCCCGGAGCGGATGAGCTTCTCGCCCTGCCGCCGCAGGAACTCCACCAGATCCACACAGCTGGCACGATATTTTTGTTCCTCAGTAAAATGGATATAGGTCATATAGTTGGTCACCTCCCAAGATTTTCAAGGTCTGAATAAGGAGGCATCACCTCATGCTGATCTCAGCATCCTCATGGTCATCGGGCTTATGCCCCATGGCTATTTTCTTTTCCCGGATCCGCTGCCTGAGCTTGCGGTCCGTGAGCACGAAGGTCTTGCCGGGTCCTCTCGAATTCTGTTCTCGAAAGATCCCACTCAAGTGGTGCAGGAGCCGGGTGGCGCAGGAGAATATGGATAGGCCCTCGTCCATGTGATCCAAAAAGTATTGGGCATATTCGTTTCCCTGAGCCGCCGAGAGCGTGAACCAGCGGACAGCGGCCTCCGGGTCACGCGGCACTTCCTTTCCCATCAGATAGAGCTTTCCAAGGGCATACTGTGCGTACCGATTTCCCTGCTCCGCGGAGGCGGTCAGCCAACGGACCGCTTCTTCGATCTCTCTGGGGACATCTTCTCCACGAAGCAGAAGCCTGCCCAGCCGGTACTGGGCATACTGGTTCCCGTCCTCCGCCGAGCGCCTCAGCCAGTTCAGCGCAGACAGGATGTCTTTCGCCAGTCCCTCCCCGCCAGTCAGGAGCAGGGCACCCAGCGCATAGGAAGCTGCGTCACTGCCCTGTTCCGCTGCCCTGGTGAGCCATGCCGCCGCCAGCAGCGCGTCTTTCTCCACACCCCGGCCATCCCGATAGATCTTTCCCAGTTCATATTGAGCATGAACCAGCCCCGCCTCCGCCGCCTCTGTCAGCCACTCCAGCGCGGTCCTGAACCGCTCTTGCTCCGCGGCAGGATCTGCGAGTATGATTTTCGCCAACCGATACCGGGCGTATGGGTTGCTTGGCCTGCCTCTGTGATTCCGTGTCTCTTCCGGCTCTATGTGTTCCATATCCACAGACAGCTCAGGCTCTTTGGATGCTTCTCTGTCAGCTTCCGCTATGTCCCGTTCAAGCGGCGGTTCCTCTGGTGCTGTTGGATCAAACACAGTGGACTCATATCCCAGCCGCAGAGCCTCCTCGATCACCATATTTCGAATCCGCTTGAACTCTTTCTGCCGGGAGAGGGGAAGCCGGGGAGGGAGGTCTTCCCTGTAGGTTCTGAGCACTTCCTCCCGGAGTTCATACCACAGTTCGTATGCCCGCGCCACTCGCTCGTCCCTTGCCAACTCATCCACGATCTCATCTACCACTGCTTTCAGTGGCGCTCTCAGGTAGCCGTACTGTTTTTTGCCGGATAGGTTCTTCAGCTTTCCGGCCAGATGCTCCATGAACTGTTCGATCCTCGGATTATCCAGCGTGCCCTCCCACATCTGCTGAACCAGTTCAGCCATGACCACTCCGGCCTCCTGGGTGAGCTCATCCCGCCGCTGAGTCTGCCGCTCATAGAGTTCGTGGAGTTCCTGATGGAAGATCCGCTTGGCCAGATCAGATTTGATCCGGGCGATCCCTTCTCTGGTGAGATACCCGGACCTGCCGTCCGCGCTGTAACAGACCATGTGGATGTGAGGGTGATGGCCCTGGTCGTGAAACGCCGCGTACCACCTGAACTGCTCCCATGGTATTTTCATAGCCTCGGCCATCTCCATGGCATAGCCGGCAATGAGGTTCTTCCATTGTCCCGCGTCATCGTAGCCCAGTCTCGCCGCGTCCTCCCGGCGCAAGGAGATAATGGGGAGCCACACGTTGCCGGGGTGATGGGCCACCTCGGCCGCAATTTGGGACAGCACCAGCGGAGCATCCGACCCGGTGAACAGGGCATGCGCTCCGGCGCGCTGTGCGCGGGGGCGGCTGGCGATGTAACTGACGTAGTTGTCCCGCTTGGCGATCTGGTCGTAGTTGTCCTCCAGAGCGCGGGTGATGAACTCGGAAGCGTTGCCGCGGGTAGGAGCGGTCTGGTAGTCCTCGTACTCGAACAGACCGCGGCTCAGCGGGAACTCCCGGAGGAGCTGCGCCACCATCTTCCGCTGTTCCTCCGTGGCAGGGAGCTGTTCATGCCCTATCGCCATGTGCTGGGCGCCCTCTCGGGTGGCCATGTAGCGGACGTAGTTGTGCAGATGGGAGGCGGCGCGCTCCGAGCCGCCCTTGAGGTAGGGGCACTTGAATATGACGCGGGGCACAGGCATTCACTCCCATCTATTATCAAAAAATAAGAGGGCGGTTCAAACGAACCGCCCCTGTTTCAGAGTCTGTCCTGATTTACTTCTGATCCTCCGCCATGAGCTGTTGCTCACAGAACTCCTGAAGGACTGGAATATCTGTGACAGCAGTTTCCCAAATGATATCCCTGCTCATGCTGCCATAGCTGTGCGCCACCAGATTCCGCATCCCTTTGATGGGCCCCCATTGGATACGGTCTGCCGTTGCCTTTCGGAACTCGACAGAAAGGCCTCCGCTCAATTCACCGATCTGCAAAATGCAAAAAGAAACCGAGCGTTGGTAATCGGCGTCCGAATCGAACGCCTCAAAGGATTCGCCATATCGGATGATCGTCTTTTTGATCTCAATACAATAATCGCGGATGTGTTCTAACCGCTGTCGGTCAGGCTGCAACATAGATATCCACCTTTTCTTTCCAGACTGCCTTTCGGAAGCTCTCCTCGCTTGGCATCCGCGCTTCCTGTTCCAGTGAGCTGACAGTGACCAGATCCACCGGCTTTCCCAGCGCTTCTTCCAATTCACAGTAGACCGCCGCGACTTGCAGCAGGCTCTTGATGTTCGTCCCTGTGGTATCGATCAGGAGATCGATGTCGCTGTCCTCTGTGGCGGCACCCCGTGCGTAGGAGCCGAACAGGTACACCGCGCGCAATCCATACCGCTGCGCAATCGGTCTTACGATACGGGCGATCTCATCCACTGCGTATATCATTCCGGAGCACCCCCTTTGACTGGCTTCATTATACTATGATCATATCCAGAACGCAACGGCAATAATCTTCCGGCTGCTCAGTCCCCGCCGTTCTGATACTCCACGGCGTCATCCAGAGAGATCATGCCGTGGGTCTTCTTCACCTCCTGGATACAGCGCCCCCGCAGTTCTCTCAGCTGTTCCTCCGGGATCTCCATGGCCGCGGCCAGGACGTTCATCATCATATCCATCTCTACCGCCAGCTTGAACAGCAACCGGCAGATGTGGTTCTCACTGCCCTGCACGGTCGCACGGAGTGCCGCGATGAGCATGGGGGGCAGAACGGAGAAGCAATCCTGGGAGGCCACATAGTCACAGTAGAACTGCAGCGCCTTCTCCACGAACTCGTTCTGGCTCCGGCAGTTGGCCAGCGGCATGGCCGCCTTGATCTTCCGGTCTGTGGCCGGATCGATCCGCATCAGGAATTTTATTTTTTCATCTGGCATTCAAAAGAAGCCTCCATTTCGTAAAATTGGCCGTGATAACACATTTGAAACCGTGGAAGCTGCTGGAACTGCGACATTTCCCGCCCGCCTGATAGCAGATTTGATAACACCGCTCAAAAAGTGATAGCATCGGTCCCTCCAAAAAGATGCGGAAAGGCGGTTGAAAGCGCCCTGAAACCGCATCCCCGGCCCGCATTGCGGGACGGTGTCTGAGGCCGTGATAACACGGCTTTATCCCGCACACTTTTCGTCCCCCCGGTCCACCCGCCCATTTGGGCCTCCATGCGTTGCGGGTGCTTGCGGCACACAGCCTCAACGCTGGCTTTTCCCTCGCGTGTGTGGCACAGGGGGTCCCCCCTCCCGTTGAAGCGGCACACAGAGCCGCGCAGGGCGCACGGCGCTGGTATTCCTGTTCTCCGCGCGAATGAGAAGAGCCGGAGCCTTTTCGCTCCGGCCTCCGTGAGTGTGAGATCAGCGGGGGACAGCGTCCTGCTCTGACGCCTCCAGTGCTCCGGCCACAGCCTCCAGCTCAGAGCGCAGTTCCTCCCAGGTCAGAGGCTGCTTGCCGTCCTCCACCTCTGCCTCCGGGTCCAGGCATCCGCACAGCTCATCCATCTGGATGTCCGCCTCCTCCAGCAGAGCTTGGCGGCGCTCCGCGTGTTCCGCCGACACCGCTCCCCGGAAGAGCTCCCATACCTGCTCCATCCTGTGGACCGCCTCGTCGCCGTTGGCCGTCAGGGCATCCTCCATGCCGCACAGATCTGTGACGGTCCTGGCCAGCTCCAGCAGGGCGGTGCGGCTCTCCACAGACTCCAGCTGCGCGGTGGTGTGGAGCAGTTCCCGCACCGCTTCGATCTGCATGGGGAGTCCGGCTGTGCGGACAAACTGTTCATCCCCAATCAGCAGGATGAGCTCCTGCCCAGTGGCTGTCTGCCTGATACGCTGGATCTCGTCATCGATCCAATTCAGATGGCGCGCGGTCTCCTCCTCCAGCTGATGGGCGGCGGCATACAGCGCGAGGCCGTCGCGCATCCACTGGGCCGGTGGGACCGCGTCCTCATCGAGAACCGAGAGGAGCGAGACGGTTTCGTGGGCGATGAGGTCGCACACATGGATGGGGGTGATCGTTTTCGTATTCATAATTTTTTCCTTTCCATTCCGTGTTTGGTGGTGTGTGCTGCTGTCAAACACGATGCTCCTTTGCGGCCGGAAAAGCTATTCAGCAAACCCACCGAACTTTTCGCTGTGGTTTCGGTCATGATCAACAGTTTCCAATAAGCAGGGGGCGGCTGTGTTCAGCCGCCCCCTGCTCAAATTATCTTGGCACATCACTTTGTGGTTTTCGCTTTTCGCCTCAGTCCGCTCCCGCATCGGGATGGTGCCGCGCGGCTTTGTGGTGGTCGGCAGAACGGAAAAAGGGGATCGCATCAATGAGATGCGATCCCCTGAATACTCCGCTGGTCACATTGTCAACTCGGGAGCTCCCGGCTGCTGTTCCTCCCGCAGAAGGAGGTCCAGGCTGTAGTCCAGTATCTTTTCCTTGCGCTCCGTCAGCATGGTGAGGTAGAACTCCCGCTGGATCGGCTGGAGCTCCGGGACACCATCCAGGAACTTTTGAATCCTGTCCAGATCAATTCGCGCGGTGACCCGCCTGAGCGCGTCATTGCACTCCGGGCAGCGCAGGGAGGAGATAAAATCAAAATACGGAATCTTCACACCGTGTTCTTCAACGGCAGAGGCTGGGAACACATAGATGCGCCGGTCAATCTCTTCCTGCGAATTCAGCACCTCCGCCATGTGCGGCAGATCCAACTGCGGATAGAGGCAGGAACCGCAGTCATAGATCGGCGCGATCTCCACGCTCTGCTCCTCCTCGTTTACCAGCAGACCCCAGTTGCCGTTGTGCCGGTCGAAGTTGCCCAGAAACGCATCCGCAATAAACATATCCCAGAAGAAGGCGCGGAGCTCATCCGCGGGATACAGTGTCTGCTCATTGACAGCCTCCAGAATGGAGTCCAGCTCCTTGCCGTAGCCATTCTGCTCACTGTCGATGCAGGTGTTCTTCAGTTGGGCGAACTCAATCAGCCGTTTTCCGCCCTCTGTGAAATCACGGCAGGCAACCACCAGCTTGCTCTTGCCTCGGCTGTCCGTGTAATTGCCCAGCAGGGTATCCTGTACCCGGAAGCCCAGCATCTCAAAAATGTGACAGGCCACATATTCGCTGATACAGCCGTTGGTGTAGCTCATCTCTTTGTTCCGGCTGGGGCGCGGAGGGAACTTCAGCATGTAGCTGGAGCCCTCATAGGAGATATTGATCTTGTTCCCATTCGCGCCGCCATAGGCGCGAAAACGGTTGACAGGGCAGTTGGTAAAATCGATCACAGATCATTCCTCCCCTCTACAGGTATTTTGCTCTCAGGTAGTCCGCCTGCTCCAGCGTGATGGCGTTGCTCCACTGGTTGGAGTTGATAGCTCCGTACAGCTCTCCCCATAGGCAGTCCATGTAGGACACATGGTCTTTCTCTCCCTGGATGTATTCGTCCAGGGCTTTTTGCAGGCTGGCCGGCAGATCTTTTTCCAGATAGGAGCGGTCCTTGGGCTTCCCATCCGGGGCCAGTCTCTGCTCCACCGTCATGGTCAGGAGCTCCTCCATGGGGATGTCCAGCGCGGCGGAGAGCTTGCCCAGCGTTCCGGCGCTGCACCTTGTCAGCGCTGTTTTGCCTGAGCAGATGTCCGCCAGCGTGGCCCAGGGGATCCCGCTGCGCTTGGAGAGCTGATAGCGGGAGAGGCCCTTTTCCCGCAGGATTTGTTGGATCGTCATATGCATCACCTGTCTCTGATTATATCGGCATCCCGATAACCAGTCAAGGGGGGCGGCCAGGGCAGAGGGAGCGGCTGTGCCTGCGGCCTCAACTCTCCGCAAGTTCAGGCAGCTCCTGTTCCTCCGGCGTCTTCTCGATCCAGTCCAGCAGATTCTGCGTTTCCATCAGTTTGGAGGCGAGCCGGAAGAGGGCCTCCCGGTGGTCCCGGCTCTCCAGCTGGATGGCGGTTTCAAACAGGCCGCAGACGTTGTCCAGCGTCTCCATGCCGCTGGCGTTCATGGGCAGCTCGCTCTCCGGCAGGACGTGGCGGGTCTCCTCCGGTTCGGCGGTCCCACGCGCCGCTTCCTTTTCCCGCGTGATCAGCTCCAGATGGGACACGGCGTTTTGAGGGTCGAGGCCCCATGCTGAGCCGATCAGGATGATGGCCCGCTCATAATCCTTTGTCTCCGCCGCGCTGCCATGGATGACCAGCATGGCCAGCGCCTCTTTGGTGATCCGATACTGTAGGTCCCTTGCCAATTCTGTGTTCATGTGATTTCCTCCCGTGTTGTTATTTTGCCGCAGTCCTCGGCGGCTGAACACACAATGCCACATCCCCGCGGGAAAAGCCATTCACCAAACCCAACGAGAAATACCCCCCATCTTTGGCATAGACGCCCAAGTCACATGGTCGGCCCGGTGGGCGGCTCCGGCGCCTCCGCCATGATCTGGGCGCTGTATTCCGCAAGGCCCATGCCCGTCTGCTCCTGGCAGTAGTCCTCCATCTTCCGCAGCAGGACTTCCTTTTCCGCGGCGTTGAGGTGATAGGAGAGGGCCGTCTCGCTGCCGTCCCCCCGGTGAAGCGCGATCTCCAGCTCATCACATACCTGACCGGAGTTCATATCATAGTTGGCGTAGACGTTCAGCCAGTCGCCGTTCTCCGCGGTGCAGACCTGGGTCCCGAACACCGCGTCCACGTCAAAGGACGTCTCCAGGTAAAAATTCAGGAGGCCGTCCACCTCGGAAATCTCCTCCGCCATCCGGACCTCCCGCGCGGAGAGATGACCCGCCGAGGTGATCTGCCTGCCGTCCAGCGCGTCCAGGAACCGTACCCATCGCTGGTCACTGTCGAGGTGCGCCTTGCGGTCCGCCTGATAGACCGCTTTAGAGACGTCCCCCATGGCAAAGGTCTGCCAGCCATCCATCACATTGACAGCGGAAAACTCCCGCTTATCAAAGTCCAGCTCAAAGGTGCCGGTGACCTTTCCTGTATTCTCCATGCGCACCAGCACCATGTCCTCAAACGCCTCGGGAGTGATCTCCTCCGCCTGATGCAGCATCTGCTCAAAGGAGGAGGCCCCGCGCTCTCCCCGCAGGTAGGATCGCAGGAGCCGGGCGGCATCCAGAAACTCCAGAGGCCGTTCTACCTGGAGGCAGCGGTCCTGCCCGGACTCCCGGATGCGGAAGATGGCGAACTTCCTCGCGGCCTCCAGCTCCTGTCTGGCCTGCCGATCCTCCTGCCAGAGTTCCTGACTGATGCGGCTGTACTCCTGCTCGGGAACCAGCTCGTTGATGAGCTGGTCCAAATAGTCCCCGAGCTTATCCTCCACAGTCTCATCCTTCAGATGGCGGCTCAAGGCGTCGTACCACCGCTCATCCAGCCACACACATATTTCTCTGCTTTTCATTCCGCAGCACCATCCTTTTCCAAAGCAGTTTGCCCTTCCGGTCTGGGCGCCTTCTCCGGGGGCTTTTCCACGCCGGGGCGGGCGGGACGTTTGGGTCTGGCCGGTGGCGGCGCCTTGCGGTCCAGAAACTCCCGCACAGCCTCCGGTACAATCCGTTCATATAGTTCCGTGAGTGCCTCATTCATGCGCTTCTGTACAGTGGTGTTCTCTTTCTTCAGATAAAATTCCAGGGCGTCCAATTTCTCGCCGTCAAAGGAGAGGGTGATCTCGGTCTTCTGCATTTCCGACGCCTCCTCCTACATCATTTGTGGAGCGTCTATCTGCGTCTCCGCCTGTTGTACGTTCCAGCTTGCCTCGGCCTCCCGCAGATACTGGCCGGCCAGGTCACGGTTCTCCCCGAACAGAGGCCGCACATGGGGGAAGCCGTAGTGCTCTCCCTCCACGCTGGTGTCATACCGGCCCAGGACATAGTGGAGCGGCACATCGTGCATGGTGAAGAACTCGCCGCGTACCGAGCAGGTCCGTTCGGACGGATTCACTGCTTCCACGACGCCGCCCCGCAGCTCGAAATCACCGGGGCCGCCGTATGGCTCCGTACCGACGAACAGCACGGTCTCGCCAGGCTTCAGCTCCCCAACCAGCAGACGGTCCCGCATGGCGGAGATGATCTCCCCCCGGTAGACGAACTGTTTCTCTGCCTGGAATTCGGCGTCGTCCATCTCCATGACGCTCAGCGCCTTTTCATAGGCGTTTTGGATCTGCTCCTGTGCCGCGTCATATTTAAAAATGTGTATCCCCAGGTCCCCTAAATAGTGGGTGACGCACGCCTCATCCGGTACCAGGAGCAGTTCCTCATAGGTGGCCACCAGATCCGCCGCTCGTTTGTACAAGGCGCCGCGCCCGGTCTCAGGTCTGTCCCGCGGGCCCCACCGCTCAGACTGGCGCTCCATCCGGGGGGCCACAAAGCTCACGTGGAGGTGGTCCCATATCTCATTGCAGAACCGGTCCAGATCCAGATGTTTTTCGAGCCGCTCTACCATCGCCAGTTCATAGACACCCAGGAGACGGCTGATCATTCCGGAGACCGCGACGCAGTGTTCCTCCCGCGGAACCCAGCTGGCGCAGTAGAATGTGTCATCTTTGAGGTCCAGCTCTGCCAGGAGCTTTCCGGGCGGCTCACAGAAAAGGTCCCGCACCTGCGCGCTGAAACGATCCGCGGAGATCGGCCGCAGGGAAATTCCACCGTGATCCGCAAGTGCTTGGACGGAGGTTTCCCCCTCCCCACCAGCGGCGTCCAGGGCTTTCGTGACCATGGCGGCCACATCCGCGATATTCCGCACCTCTTGCGAGGTAAACCATGCCGTGCGCTCCGCGTCCCGGACCTGAAAGTAACTGTCCATAAAACCGCCGCCCCCTTTTATTGAATAGTCTCCATGCTCTGGTCCTCCGGCTTATAGGCGTCAAGGATAGAGCGGAACCGCTCCAGCCGTTCCGGCTTCACACCGCCAATCACGAGTTCCGTACCATGCTCCCCGGCGCGGGATTCCAGAACGTGGGCGTCCAGCACATCGGAGAACCGCTTCCGCTCCGTGCGGGTCAGTTCTTCTTCCTGTTCAAGCGGTACTGGCTCTCCGCCCTGGGCATGGACGAGAGACAGGTCTTCGGTCAACTCGTATTGGAGAACGTCACGAAGGGAGATACCGGAGTTTTCCGGCAGGGACATGACGGTGCCCGCGGCCAGCATAGCTTCCGTGGTGAGATATCCACGGGCCAGGATCTCCTCGTTCGGCATTTGCAATCCGTTGTGAAGTACACCATAGAGATTCTCATCGCCAAAAAAATCAAGGAGGGTCTCTACCGCCTCGTAGAAAAGCTGTGTCTTTTGCTCCTCAGGAAGTTTGGTAAAGTAGCACGGCTTCTGGCCTGGAATTCTGGAGCAGAAGTTCAGGTGGTACGCTGTGTCGATCCCCGTATCAGTCAGCGCCGCCGAGGTCACCTCCCTGCGGTGCGTGAGCGCCTCCAGCAGCATCCCGTCCAGACCGTTTCCTCTGCGGACTGTGATCTCGGTCTGCTTTTCCAGCTCCTTGAAGCTGATGCTCCAGCTTCCGTTCTCTGTGGCCTCTGTGCCCTGATGGACGATGAAGTCCGCCGCCCGCTCCAATCTGGCGTTGAGGATATCCCGCATCCCCGGCAGGTAGGCGGCAAGGCGGGGATAGTCATAGCCGGCGGAATAGATCAGCACGCCGTCCCCGCTGCCCTGACCCAGCACCAGCAGGCAGTGGACGGCGCTGTCGTCCGCAAACATCCATCTTTTGTTCTCCGCGATGAACGGCTGATTTGTGAGCGGTGTGATGACCAGCGCAGAAAATTGGTCCCGCGGCAATTCCACCACCTTTTCGATCTGGCAGTCGTCCATCTGAAAGTTTACTGGTTTGTTTAAGAGATTGGCTTTGATTTTCATTGCGTTTTCCTTTCCTCTGCCCTTATGGCAGATAGCCCCGTGGGTTTGTCCGCTGGCCGTTGACGCGCACCTCGAAGTGGAGGTGGGGGCCAGTGGAGCGCCCGGTGGAACCGGACAGGGCAACCACATCCCCAGCATTCACTATCCTGCCCACCGATGCCAGCAGCTGGGAGCAGTGACCGTAGAGTGTGGACAGCCCATCGCCATGATCGATCATGATGTAATAACCGTATCCGCCCCGGTTGTAGGTGGACACTGTCACCGTCCCCGGCAGGGCGGCGCGGATGGGTGTGCCTGTGGGGACTGCCAGATCCATACCGGTGTGTCCCCGCCGCTGCCCGGTGATAGGGTCGATACGGTTACCAAACTCGGAGGTGACCACGCTCCGCCAGTTCTCCCCGATGGGGGAGCAGAAGCCGTCCGCCCCGATGAACGGCACATCAGCCCCCTCGAAGCTGCTTCCCCCCGTATAGCCGTAGCGGATGAGGCTGTAGATGCTCTCCGCGTTGCTCCGCTGGTCCTCTGTGGCCTCCACACCCATGGTGGAACGGATATTCTGATAGATCACCTCCAGATCCTCAATGGACACGGCCACTGTATAGGTTTCTTCCTCCTCTGTGATGGTCCCGTCCTCATGTTCCACGGTGACGGTCCGGGTCCGCTCCTCGTAGGTGACAAAGCAGCTCACAAACTTCTGGCAGTCCTGTTGGCTGGGGCTGTCTGTGCCGAAGTACAGAGCATAAAAAAGGGCCTTGACGCGGATCTCGTCAAGGCCGTCTTCTCCTTCTGTCAATTCATTGATATTTTCAATGGATCCATCCAAGAGATTGAAGCCCGCGCGCATCTCCTCAATGTAGGCCCGGTACTCATCAGGGGTCTCAGACGGGACCTTGCCGCCGTAAAAGCACAGCTCCACAACGGAGAGGTTGTGGCTGGCGGTACCCGAACCCAGAGCGCACAAAAAGGCAATCAGCAGGATCACTGGAGAGAGAATCGCCGCCAGCACCCAACCGATTTTCTTTCTGGTGTTTTCATCAGTCAGGGCGAGGATGGCCGCCTTGACCAACGCCGCGGCTGTGGCGCTCATAAGCTCATGCCGTCCATGGAGGGGCTGTCCTGCTCAGGCCCGCTTTGCAGCTCCGACCAGTATTCGGTCAGCTCCGCCATTGTCTCCTCATATCCCTCGTTTTTTCTCTGCTTCTCCGCCCATGTCTGGTACTGCTCCAGATCCATCCCCCGATCCAGCAGGAGCTTTGCAACGCCGGCCGCCTGGTTATTGACGCAGACATACAGAGCGGCGTAGTTGTCCGCCGCCACCGGCATCCCGTGCTCCAGCAGCTTCTCCGCCATCCATTCCTGATGCTGGCCCGTGAGGGTGTGCAGAACGTCTGCCGCATAATCCCCCGGCTGGACGCCCTTGTCCACCAGCTCCATTGCGGTCTGGAAGTCCAGCCGCTCCGCAACCAGACGGAGGAGGTTTGGGGGCGCGGCGGCAATCTGCTCGGACGTACATTGGGCGATCAGATCTTTGGCCATGTTTCGATGGCCATTCGTATAGGCATGCAGGATGGCCACACCGGTGAGAGCGGGAAGCGGCTCTGAGAGACAGCTTTCCGCCTGCTCTATGAGAGACTGCACCCGCTGCCCATCTCCGGTATCCACCGCCCGCTTGCAGGCGGTCAGGTAGGCAGAGGGAGAGATTTTCGTTGCGGCAGACAGTATACTCAGAGTCATCCTTCTGCCTACCGCTCCCGGTCGGCCCGCAGTCTCCACCAGCAGGCTGTCCGCTTGATCCAGTGCTTTGGGATAGCGTGCCCAGAACTCTGTTAACTCACCATCCTGGATCGCCAGCACTGTTTTATCATAGTCGCTCATGCGCAGAGGCCGCTGTCCCACCTCCTCCATATAGGCGGTGATGCTCCCGGTCATCCGCCTCAGAAGCTGCTCCGTCTGAGACATGGCCTGCTCCTGCCGCTCCCGCTGTTCTACCAACGCCTGGATGATGGTACGCTGCTCTGCGGGATCCAGATGGACGATCATGGCCTCCGGCTCCGGCTGTTCCCCGCAGCTAAGGTACCGGGCATAGGTTCCTCGATCTCCATGGAATGCCTTGGTGATGGCGGAGGAGATGAGGAACATCCGGTCCAGGTCCGCGCCGGTTTCGCCCAGCGTTTTGCCTGTGATAAAGTTCCTTGTGACTGTTCGATCATTTTCATACCATTGCAGAGATACATCCAAATAGATTCCTTCACTGCCACCGTAGTCAGTGGTGCAGAAGATATCCGCGCCCCGCGGGATCTCCCGGCCATTCTCCCAGTCACGGTTCATGAGAAAATACTCGTCCGGCAGGTACCCCATCCCCTCCAGACGGTGCCTCAGCTCCTCAAAGACCTCCTGCGCGGTACGCTGTCCGGCGTACTGCTTCCGCCGGGGATCTTCCGGGGACGGTTCCCAGCGGGATAGTTCAATTGGTTCCATTTTCGTTTCCTCCTTGGTTTTGTATGTTCATCCCATATCGCCGTGTGGCTACAAAATCAAGACGGAAAAGGCGGCGATATGACAAAATTCGGTTGACAGGGTTCAGCTTGTATTTTATGATAATCACATCAAACAGAAAGGATGTGCCCTGAATGGCCGCTCGCAGCACCGAAGAACGTATCGCGCTGATCGATGCGAAGATCTCCAAAAAGCAGGAGGAGATCAAGACTCTGGAAGCCCAGAAGCAGAAGCTCCTCCACCCGGTCACCATGAGAACTGTCATGGAGAAAGCAAAGGCCGCCGGCCTATCCGCGGAAGAGATCGCGGAGAAGCTGGGGCTTGAAATGTAATTTCATATCCTGTGGAGATGGACGGCACGAATGCGCCGTCCATTTCTTTACACATAGGGGACTGCCATTGACCTTCCAACAGATGCCGGCTTTATCGTCCGCCAGCTGTCCCGAACAGCTTTTCCTTATAGGGCGGCGCGTGGACCTCCAGCAGATACCGCTCGTTGCCGCAGCGGTAGAGGCAGACGCCCCGCTGGGGATAGCGGATGAGCTCGAACTCAGCAGGCTCCAGCTGGAGGTTGTCCATATAGAACTTCTTGTCCACACTGCCGGCGTTGAACAGGAACTGGTGGGTGGGGATGGCGAAGAGCGGCCGGGTCAGCTCCCGGACCCCATCCACGTCAAAGTCCTCCAGATTCTGGCTGGCCAGGATCATGGAGGACTCTTTCTTCCGTACCCGCTTAAGGCTGTTGCGGATGTATTCGATGGCGGTCAGGTTGCTCAGCCAGATATAAAGCTCGTCCAGCCCCGCCGCGGTATTGCCCTTGGTAAGCAGCTTGTCGCTGAGATAGGACAGCACATTGAACAGCAGGGCGTTTTTCACATTCCGGCTGGCCTGGAGGAGCCCCTTGACGCCGAAGACCAGAAAGCGGGAGGTGGTGATGTTGGTGTGGCCGTTGAAGAACTTGCTCTCCGCGCCCCGGCACATGGAGTGGAGACCCAGCAGGACCTCCTGCAGCAGTTCCCTTGGGTAGAGGGGATACTCCTCGCTGTCATAGTTTCGGTACGCCTCCTCGATCACGTCATAGAGATCGGAGAGGACTGGATAATCCCTGGGAGACAGGGGCTGGAAGTCGGTATTGTCGTCCATGCCCCACTTGACGTACAGCCGCCCCAGCATCAGCTCAATGGTATCAACATGCTGGTCTGTAAAATCCTTATAGGCCCGGAAGAAGTCCTTGAGGAACGAGATATGCTGGCTGAGCCGGGTCTTCTGGCGGAATGCAGCGGGAGCATCCGGATCATCCCCCTCGCTGCCGTCGTCCCATAGCTTCGGTTCTAAGGGATTGATCCGGTACTGTCCGCTCATCAGGTCGATGAAGCACCCGCCCAGGTTGGAGCAGAGGTCCACGAGCTCATGCTCTGTATCCAGGCAGATAGCGGATTTGCCGCTCTCCAGAATATTGCACAGCAGGAGCTTGAGGAGGTAGCTCTTGCCCTGGCCGCTGTTGCCCAGAATCAGGACGTTGGCCGTGGTCTTGTCATCAGCGCGGCGGTCCAGATCCACGATGATGTTGGAGCCGTACCGGTCCCGGCCAATGTAGAAGCCGTTGGGATCCGTCTTGCCGGAGTAGTTGAAGGGGTACAGGTTGGCCACGGACTTGGCCGGCAGTACCCGCTCAAACTGGGATCCAAAGGCGTTGCGGCCCGCCGGGTTGGAGGAGAGGAAGCCCTCCCGCTGGCGCAGGAGGAGCCGGTCCGCGCCCAGCTTGCTCCGGATCAGCTCCGACGTCACCTCATCCCGCAGGGCACGCAGACTGTCCGGGTCTCTGGCGGAGAGCTCAATGAACACGGCGCAGTGGATAAGGGGCTCGCTGTTCTTCCGCATAGAGGCGATGAGGGCCGCCACATCCTGAAGGTTAGCCTCGGCGGTGACCGCCTGCTTCATGCTGCTGGTGCTGCCTCGGTCCAGCTTGTTTTTGTTCTCCGCGTTGTGGATGATCTTATCCTCCTCCGCTGCGGACGTCCTCCGGTTATAAATGTGCACGGTCACGCCGCTCTTTTCCCCCAGCCGGCGGAGCAGGGCCAGCTCCTCGGTGCTGGCCGGGTAGCTCCGCAGGGCCAGGGTGCAGCGGTAGGTCCCACCGCAGACGTAGTGATCTGTGTTAAACTTGACGGCAGTGGGCGCGATGAGGTCAAGGAAGTCCTTGACGCGGGGTTCTGGGGCCTTTGCAGGGACCTTTTTATTCGTTTTTTTCTGTACTTTCTTAGCCATGTTCTCTTGCCCACCTCTCTCCGTCGTAGTCCTCGAAGCGGTCCGTGGTCACGTCCTGCTGGTAGTAGACCGCCAGCAGGCGCTTAACGTCCTGCTCCTCCGCAAGCCAAACGTGGAAGCCCTGATCCCGGATCCGCTTATCCATCTGGCGGAGCTGGACCTCGTTGCCCTCTCCGCTCTGCTGATCCAGCCGGAAAACCAGAACGAACTCCCGCGCCGAGGCGGTGGTGGTCTGGATCTCGTCCAGATGGGCGGAGTCCTGCCGCAGCAATTCCCGCAGGGCGGGCAGTTCCTCCTGCTCCAGCCGCTGGCGGTACCGCTCCTGATTGCGCTGAAAGGACTCCCGGGAGTCCAGGGCCAGGATACGCAGCTCCGGCATGGCGCACAGCAGATGGGTCAGAGCTGTCACCCGGCCCCGGACCCCCTCTGAGGAGAGCACGGAGAGGTTGTCCGGCCTGATAAGAAAAAAGGCCAGTTCCCCTTCCGCAGTTCGGATGCCGTGGCCGGTGAGCTGGCTGATGCCCATGAGCTGCCGGGCGGTCTGCCGCTGGCGCAGCTCTTGTTTCTGCTTTTTATTCAATGCATTCCCCCCATTCATAATACTGCTGTTTCAAAAACAGAAAGTTGACGGCATAGCGCAGGAAGTCCAGAATGCTGGCGTCCTCCACGCGGATGCTGAGAAAGGCGAAAAGGAATGTGGCCACCAGAGGCGGCAGGAAGCCGCTCTGCGCCAGAGCCAGGACAGAGAGGATAAAGCCGGTCCCGATGATAGCCACATCCCGCAGGGGCCACAGCCACAGCATGGCTTTGGCTCTCAGGTTTTCAGGGTAAATATAGATATTCGTCCCTCCCTTGGCAAACAAAATGGACGGGAGGTTTCTCCTCCCGTCCTGGATGATCTTTTGTTCATTACTGTGCGTCGTTGGTATGGAGTGCGGCATCCGCATCTCCCATGGCGGTTTCTTCCTGTGACAGTTCCGCTCTTAGGGGTATGTGTATTCTCCAGAGAGTGGGGCAAAGCTGCGGCGCCGCTTTTCCTCCTCGGTCAGCTCCGGCAGGACCTCCACTATGGGCGATCCGTCCGCTTCCGCCCCGGCCTCCCAGGCTGAGACGGCGTTTTCCACCAGACTGACCATAAATTCCTTTTGGGAGAGCTTCTTATGCGCGGCCAGGTATGCTTTGATCTGATGGAACAGCTCCTCCGTGACGGCGAACGCCAGCGTCCGGTCCCCCTTTTGGGGCGTGTACCCCTCCAGCATCTTGAGGGCCTTACCCTGTTCCCACAGAGCGAGTCCCTGTGTCACCAGGCCAATCACGAAATCCCGCTGGGACTGGCCCCCGTGGGCCGCCAGATACCGCTTGACCCGCTGGAACAGCTCCTCCGATACCGAGAAGGCCATGGTCCGGCCGCCGCTCTCTATCCGGGGCCGCGGCTTGGGTCCCTCATAGTGCTCCCGGATGATCCGCTCCATGAGGAGGCCGGTGGTCAGGCTCTCGTCCGCCGCCACATCCTCCCGGATCTTCTGGTGGAGTTCTTCACATAAATTAATCGTCAGTTTTCCCATTTTGTAGGCTCCTTTCCTTTTGGTAGGCCAAGTATATCCCAGGCTATGGCCCAAAGCTATTCACCAAATCCGACGAAGAACAACGCTGAAACGAAAGCACAAGTGACAAGCTCTTTCGCTGAACTTTGGGTGGCCATTTTTCCTGACTACATGTATAATCAAGACAACTTGATCATGGAGGGATCTGAGATGAAGCGGTGCCGCTGGGCGGACCCAAACTCGGAATTATACATTGCCTACCACGATAACGAATGGGGGCGGCCGGAGCATGATGACCGCAAGCTCTTTGAGATGCTGACTCTGGAGGGCTTCCAGGCGGGCTTGTCCTGGCTGACGATCCTGAAAAAGCGTGAGGCGTTCCGCAGGGCTTTTGACAACTTCCAGCCGGATGTGATCGTCCAATACGGCCCGGAGAAGGTGGAGACTCTGATGGCTGACGCGGGCATCGTCCGCAACCGGCGCAAGATCGAGGCCGCGATTCGTAATGCCTGGGTATATCTCTCCATTCAGAAGGAGGTTGGCTCCTTTGACCGCTACCTTTGGTCTTTCACAGGCGGGAAAGTCATCCTGAATACGGATGATGAAGCGCGCGCTCATACAGAGCTGTCTGACCGTATCTCCAAGGACCTGAAGCACCGGGGCATGAGCTTCGTCGGCACCACGATCATCTATGCGTTCCTACAGGCTGTGGGTGTGGTCAACGACCATGAGCTGTCCTGCTTCTGTCATCCGAATAATCAATAAGAGACCGCTATGGTGATTCCCCGCATGATGAACTCCACACAGGGGATGGCCACGCTGTTGCCCAACGCCCGATACCGGGCGGAGTCCGAGGCGTCGGAGAGAGCCGTCCAGCCATCCGGGAAACCCTGGAGGCGTTCGCATTCCAGCGGCGTCAGGCGGCGGATCAATCGGCGGCTATCTGCCTGTTGACATACCAGGTCTGTGGCATCTTTATACTGTCTGGCGCTTTCTGTAGAGGCCACATCGTTATCGTGAAATACGTCTACACGCTGTCTGGCATAAAGAATGCCGTCCTTTTCAGAAGGCGACCCGTGAGCCGCGTCTCTCTGTTCCACCAGCGGCAGATTGTTGCCTCCGGTCCCTGCACGGGCGGAGAGCGTCGGGGCAATGGTGTGTGGCCCGGTGTATCTGGCATCGATGCCGTGGTTTTCATACACCAGGGGTTGATGCCCGTGCTCCTGAGCCCGCAGGGTCCCCGTGATCCCCACCGTACAGTCCATCACGCTGCCGCCCTGGTCGTTCAGGCACAGGACAGAGGGCATACAGTTCCCGCTGGCTGTCCCTTTCAGCGTGGGGGAGATCTTCTCGGAATAGCCGATGCCTCCGGCCTTGGCTCCGGCCCCCGCAGAAAATCCGGCAACAAAGGTCTGCTGCTTCATTCCGGGTTGTGCCTGAAGCGCACCAGTAAGATCATGCAGATCCCGTACCTCACGCCCCAGGGCGGCTTCTCTTGCCGCTTTGCGGCAATTCACCTTCTCTCTCTGATTTGCGGCAAAGACCACGGAATCGCCGTTGATGAAGGTCTGCATCTGCATATTACTGGTGGCCATCAGCGTACCAGCTACACCATATAGATTGGTGTCCTCATCTCTCCGATTGATGTGATACGCTCTCATCTCCGCTGCCTGGAAATTCATCGGGAGCAGGCCGGCCTGAGCCATCAAAGCCCACTCCAGCCGCTCCGGCAGCGGTTTACCGCGCTCCTTTGCTCTGCGCAGGATGCCGAGACAGGCTTTTGGACTCAGGTCGTGTCTCTCGTCAGGATCTCGCTCCAAGATGCTGGATAGATCACATTTGACCGGCTCTCTGGGAGCTGCTCCAGTGTTGAGCGGCGGGCCATTTTCCTGCCACGGGGATCGGAATTCCCAATAATGGCACCCGAACAGGTCCACATGGCCTTTGGACAGATCCAGGTGGAAATAAGGAATGGAAATCAGCGTGGACAGGGTTAAGGTCCCGCTTTTTCGTTTCGGAGGTCTCGCATATATTTCATCAGCCTCCTCCAGAGAGAACAGCATCATCTGGCCGTCGCTGTCGCAGTGCTGCATAGTCAAGCCTCCCATCTAAGACATCAAACAGGAGCAGGGGCGCGAGAGGGCCGGCAAAGTCCGCCACCAGAAAAATGCGCTTTCTCCGCTGAGCGACGCCCCAGAATTGCGCGTCAAGGCAGCGCCACGCCAGAGAGAAGCCGTTTTCCATCACGGCGTCTCCCGCGTCCGGCCACGAATAGGGATAGGATCGCGGGACCTCCGCGCCGATGTCATGGATCCGAATGATCTCCTCCAGCACAATACGGAAGTCCTCCCCTTTGGGCGATCCGCTGCTGAACGCGCCTGGAACATTCTCCCAGCACATCCAGCGGGGACGGATGTCGGCGCCGGTCCGGCCCCGTTCTCTCTCCGCTGTCCGCATTTCCTTTATGATCCGAATCTGTTCCATAAAAAGGCCGGAACGGGCACCGGATAATCCGGCGCGCGCTCCGGCCACGCTCAGGTCCTGGCAAGGGCTGCCCCCGCAGATGATGTCTACCGGGAGCAGCAGCCTGCCGTTCAACTTTGTGATGTCGCCCTTATGGGCCATGCCTGGGAAGCGCCGCTCCGTGACTTTCATGGGGAACGGCTCGATCTCGCTGGCCCAGAGAGTTTTGATCCCATACCGCTCCGCCGCGAGGGGGAAGCCTCCGATGCCATCAAACAGGCTCCCCATGGTCAGGTTCATCCCATGGACATCCCCATCCCCTCCGTAGGCGAGAGCTCCATGGACTGGATCTCCTCCGTGCTGACGCTCCGCACAGGGATGCCGAGACGCTCCGCCATCTCCTTTTCTCCCGCCATGCCGGGGCTGATCCGGTCCCCACACAGCCACAGCTCGTCACAAAGCCTTAGCATCCGGTTTCCCATATCAATGCCCAGCTGCCGTTCCTCCGGGTCGCTGTCATCCAACATCTGGGTGTAGAGCAAGTGCGGACAAAATGGGGTCATCTCCTCCGAGATGGCATACCGGCATGCCTGCCGGGCGAACTGGAGGTTTCGCTTCACATCTCCGGACAGAGGGGAAGCGATGTAGACCACCTTGGCCTGGGTGTCTGTCTCCCTCTGGGGCTGATGCCGATATGAGGGATCATTGACTACCAGACCATTCACGCCTACTTCAACAGACTGCTCCATTTCCTCAGCCCACTTCAGGTACGCCGGGTCAGCTCCTCGCCGGTATGTTTCCGGCAGCCATTTTGCCGGGATGCTGAACAGCCTGGAGGAGTACTCTGTCTCCCGCTGAATGGTATAGGCAAGGGCCTCGTGGATTGCCGGGAGCAGGGGCCACATAGATTGCGGATCGTCATCCCGAAAGTTGACCTCAAACATGACCACATCCTCGTACCGCTCCCAGCTCCCGCTGTCATCCTCGTTCCACACATAGTCGGCGGAGGTGATGGTCACGCCTTCGTCATTGCAGTTGATCCAGATGGTCTTATCCAGATCAGGGAGGCGTACAGCCAGTGTCCCTACCATGCAGCCCCCTCCAGTGTTGCCGTAGATGCGGTCTGTGACTTCATACCGCATGATCTCAGGGTCTGCCTGTAGGGAAATTGTTTTGAGCAGCTCCGCCTGTATGCTCCGCTCCGCATCATACCCGCCCGGATACTCCACACACCGGTACTCCGCGGCGGGGTGGCGGTTGAGCCGCAGCGCCTCCATATCCCGGATCTTCAGTTCCGCGTCCCCACGCTCGGTAAAGAACAGGCGGCGGCTGTTCTCAGATAAAAAGCCGGACAGCCCCGCCATGGGACTCTCCGGCCTTGCATCCACCCAGATCGCGTAGATTTTAGGCGGATGGAATTCGTTTCCTTCTGTCATATTCATCTCCTATTTCGGCGCCACCGCGGCCGCGATGGTCCGGGTGGTGTTGACGGCGGCCTGAGCTGTGTAGACCGCACTCATGATGTTGGCTCTCGTTGTGGTATCCAGGCCAAAGGTGCCGGCGATCCTGGGCACCTCCCCCGCGGAGAGCATGAGCCCCAGTCCCAGCAGGGCGTGGTCCTTGAACACCATAAGGCCCGCCACCAGAATGGTGGATTGCAGAAAGGCGGTCAGGCACAGGCCGATGACCTGCTTCATCCACTGTACAAAGCCATCCACATATCCTCTGGGAATGCTGAACATATACAGCGATCCAACGGCAATCTGGATGAGCAGGATGCCGCCCCGCTTCAGGTTTGCGAAAAAGACCTTGATCACCGCGTAGGCCATAAGGATGATGCAGAACAGGAGCATGATGGGGCTGGTAATGACGCCAAAGCCAAAATCCAGCGTCACCTGCGTCATATCCGCGATGCTTTCCACACTGCTGAGGTCTGTGATGATCTGCTGCCCCACATCCCCGATACTGGTCCCGTAGCCGGTAATCCCGGCGCTGAGCCGGCCCTGCAGCGATACGGACAGGGCGTAGAGCCGCACGGGAAGGATGGTGAACAGGCTGACGGCCAGGAAGCCCTTGATGGCGCCCAGCGCCGTGTGCTGGAGATTGGCCCGGCCCGTGGTGTACTCGATGCCGAACTCAAAGGCGCACACCACCAGGCTCACCCCATACAGCGCCCAGCCAAGCTGGGAGAAAAACAGGACAATGGCCTGTACCCACTCCAGTTCAAAGATCTCCACCCCCATGTTGCCCATGGCGGAGAAGAAGTTCCCAAGGAAGCCCACGATCTGTCCGTAGAACCAGTCGATCAGGTTGTCCATGACTGTGGAGGCCACAAAGTCCCAGATAAACAAAGAAAAATCACCCCTCTTGCGAAAGGGGCGTACCGCCTGCGGCGGAATAAAAATGAGGGCCGTACAGACGGTACGGCCCTCATATAGTCGTTGCGACAGAAAGAAAGCGGGCACTGCTTCAGTGCCCGCGTGTCTTTATGCCAAAATTCAATTCCATATTAGCATACTCTCTGGTGCGGGGTATGAAGGAAATAAATTTGGGGTATCACATGGTCTGCTGACACTGAGGAGAGTGGTCTTTGAACACTTCCCCCTCAGCCGCGTAATAGGCGCTGGCTGCATCCCCGCCATCATTCATATGCTTCACAGCCCGAAGCATGCTGTCATGGTTTTGGGGTTCCATGAGGAAGCCCACCAACGCAAGAGCTGGCACATGGTCCAGACTCCCGCCAAGACTCAGGTACTGGGCCGCGGCGGTTTCCATGCCTTGGTGCCGCTTGATGAGGGCGAGCTCCACATAGGAGCGGTCAAAAATTTCGGATTATGTTTTCGTCCCGTCCCGGTCCAGATTTTTAGCGTATTCCAGCCAGTTTTTCATGGCCTGGTCAGAGACATCCGGAAGCAGGTCTCTTATCCTCCGCTCAAAATCTTCCCTGGTCATAGTGTCAGAGTCCCACAATGCCCCAGATGTAGTTGGGGGCCAGCAGGACAAAAATTAAGCACACGAATAAGATAGCAGGGCCGGTCCACTCGAACTGTCCATGCTTGCGATAATCAAAATACGCCATTGCTAATTTGACAAAAAAAGCGATGGCCAGCACCATGCCCAGCGCCGGAAACACGACGCTGTCCACCACCGTTTTGATCTGCTCTGAGGCGTCTCCCCAGGTCTGTTCCACCGCATCCGCCACATCATCCGCGGCGGCCAGCGCGGGCATACAAAAAAGCCCTGCCAGCAGGAAAACCGCCAGCAGGACGCAGACCCATTTTTTCAGTTTCACAGGCTCTCCTCCTTTAAAATCACGTCTATAAAATCGATGCGGAAATCGCTTGATTTTCTGCTCCACCTCCTCAGAAACACAGCCGCCCCAAAAGCCTTGGAGCGGGCAGTCGTGAGTTGACAACGCCCTCGATGTATTGCATAGTACAAGTTTAATCCATCGGATATTCTGCTTGCGTTGGAGGAAACAGTATGAACGAAGAGAAACTGCGCTGTACACCCGGAAGCATCCCGCCTCTGACGGCGGGTTCAACGGTTAGGCTCAGGCCATGGTAAAGGCCGCCGCGGAGGCGGGATACGAGGCCGCTCCCCGCAGCTCCATTGTGAAGGCGATATGCGGAAGCAGTTCGAAGCCCTCACTGGCGTGAAGCTGGACGATGACGTTTCTTGGGAGATTGTCGTCGTTCAGAAGGACCGATCTCTCTCCGAGTGGGGGGCACGGCCCAATAAGGCCGCGCCCCTGCTTTATTTGTCTTCCGCGGTAAGCCTCAGTAGCCGGTGCGGGGCAGGGGATTGGATGGCTTGTAGACCTTGGTCACCCACCGGCTGGTGGCCATGATCCACTGGCCGTCATAGACGCCGCCCGCGTCCGCCTGGTTGGTGAACTGGGTACCGCCAGTGACCCAGGAGACCACATCGCAGTACACCCGCGGAGCCTCCACCTGCCGGAAGTTAGCGGGGACCACCCCGAAGGAGACCATAAACTGCGTCACATACTCGTTGGAGGCCAGCCCCAGCGCGGCGGGAGATGCGTCCAGTACATAGTTTTGCTGAGTGGAGAGGTTATCCGCCAGGGCGCGCCAGGTATCTCCGCTGAGATTGGTCTTGTAGACCACCTTGTAATTGCCCGTCACATTGTAGGTGCCGGTGACCAGCTTATCCAGCCGCACCGCCTGGGTGGGTAGCGTATCCCGCCAGTAGAAGGAGGTCAGGCCGGTGGTGGAGTTGTTGGCAATGCCGCTGAGGTCATAGCGGATCTGCTGGCCCGGCATGACCTCCACATACCCTGTCTTCTTGATGCTGACGTTGGTATAGAGGCTCTTATTGGTCATAGCTGCCTTGACGATCTGGCCCTCATGCTCAATCTCCACCTCAATGGGCGTTTTGTCCAGGCCGTAGAAGTCCGCCGTCCTGGATTCAATGATTTTATAGCGGGCCAGAGGCAGAGGCTTGCTCACGGCCACACCATTTTTATTAGTCCGGATGGTATCCACCAGACGGCCCGTCCGGGCGTTGTAAATCTCAAACTCTGTGTTAGGGATCGGGGTGCCGGCAGGCCAGCCGTTCATGGAGTTGTAGTCTTCCGAGGTCTTCGTGATCTGGATCTGTCCGGTGATGGGGGTATTCTCCCACTCAACCTCAGTGACTTTTCCGGCTTGTACGTATACAGTCTTGAGTTGGTCGTCCACAATGTAGCCATCGTTCTCCAGCTCTCGCAGATAGAACCGGCCAGAACTGGTCAAATCATCGATATAGACATATCCCCGGTCATCCGAGGTGTATTGACAAATAGGCTTCCGATTGCTATCATAAAGCAAGAAAACGACACCAGGGATTCCCTCACCGTCCGGGTCCACCTTGTGGATGAGAATACCACTGATGGGCTGGTTGGTCACAGTCTCACGGGTGACCTGTCCATCCTCCACCGTGAAATAGATGGGGGCAGCGTCCAGGCGGAACGAGCTGGGACAGTTCGTTTCCACCGCGTAGTAATCACCGGCCTCCAGAGGGAGATAGACCTTGCCGTCTTTCCCTGTGGTGACGGTGTCCACCAGTGCGTCATCGCTGACATTGCGGACCTCGAACGTCGTGTCAGGAATCCGCTCCGTTTTGTCTGCCGCACTGACCTTGGTAAATTCGACGCCGCCCTCCGGCTCATTATAAAAGTAGAGGGTCTGGACCTCGTCGCCCTCCGAGATCTCAATGGTCTGGGGGGTACTGTCCAGAACATAGCCCGCGACTGTGGAGACCTCCTTTGCCGTAATGGTCATGCCGGCGGTGAGGCCGGTGATGACCACACGGCCCTTGCTATCGCTCACATATCGGCCATTGTCCGGGCCTATATAAGCCCCGGTGGAGTCCGTCACCAGAAATTCCACCCCGGCCAGTGGCTTGTCGTTTTTATCACCGTCGTAGATGTTCTTCTGGAGAACCAACGTTTTTTCCGGGTCGTTGTAAAAATAAAGATGCTGCGTGTCATCCGGATTGACCACCACCGTCTGGCTCCGGGTACCCTCGTCAATGGTATAGCCTGGTACGCTCTGTACCTCAGTCACCACGACGGTGCCTGTGATCCCAGAGAGGATGATCTGTCCCTCTAAATTGCTCCAGTACAGGCCGTTGGAGGACAACTGGCCGTTTTCATCCGGCAGGAAAGAACCATCCGCATAAGTGATTTTGAATTGCGCCCCCTCCAGCGGCGTTTTTTTGTCGGCGCCCGACAGCTTGTGAATGATCAAATTGCCCAGGGGTTGGTTCCGGAACTCAAGCGACATGGTTTGCCCAGCCTTGATTTCCGCTGTCTGCGGGGTGTCATCCAGCAAATAGCCCGGCTTCGCTCTGGTTTCGCGCACCACCAGCACCGTGCCGGGGTCCTGATTCTCCACCAGGAAAGAACCGCTGCTGTCCGTCACGAATTTGCCGTTGGCGTCTCCCACCAGCGTCCCATCGCTGGTGGTGACCAGAAATTCCACATCGGAAAGCGGTTCTTTTTTCTCGTCATCCGAGATCTTGGTGACCAGCAGAGCGCCCTTGGGGGAGTTGCCGAAGTGGACCTCCACGACCTCCTGGTCCTTGCCGGAGAGGTAGACTGTCTGAGGCGGTGTGTCGATGACGTGAGTGCCGTCGCTGGCGAGCTCCTCAATGATATAAGTGCCAGCTTCACAGCCGGTGACGGTAAAGGAGCCATTCTCCGAGGTCTGGTAGACGCCGATCACCGTGCCGCCGCTGCCGCTGGCGTTGCCGCTCAGATACCGGACTTGGAACCAGCAGTCAGATAAAGCGGCCCCTGTTTTGGAATCATACTTCCACACACAGATGGCTGAGAGAGGTTGGTTTTGGAAGCGGAAGGTATGGCTTCCCCCAGCCGGAATGAATACCTCCTGCGTGTCCTCGTCCGGCAGGGCGAATCCAGGGGCAGGCTCCAGCTCTTTTACCCGGTACCAGCCGTCCCGGAGGGAGATGTCCGGCTCGGAGAGAACGATACGGCCCTCGGAGTCCGTATAGTACACGCCCAGGTCGTTATACTCTCCGGTGGCGGTATTGTTGGAGGCGTACCAGACCTGCATCTTGACATTTTCGATGGGATCATGAGTGATCTCGTTTTCCTTGATGATCTCAATAAAAGGCTGCTTGTGGTTCTCAAAGCTGATCGTCTTTTCATCGCCGGCGTTCAGGCTGATGGTCTGGACCCGTTCCGATTCCGTTTCTGAGATATAATATGGGGAGGGAACGGATTTTTCTGTGATCTCATAGCTGCCGGGGTCTACCCGCTTGGAGACGGTTCCGTCCTCCCCGGTGGTCCACTCGTCCTTGTAGTCGCTGTCGATCCCCTCCACCAGGAAGACGGTTCCGGGGATCTTGATCGTGGGGTCATCCGCGTCTGACTTTGCGATGGTGAGCAGGGGCTGCTTCCGATTGACAAAAACCAGCTCTTTCTCATCACCGGGGCCAAGCCAGATGGTCTGAGTGGGCTCATCCCCGATCACATAAGGCGCAGGAACGGATTTTTCTGTCACTTCGAAACTGTCCACAGGGAGGGCCGTCAGGACCGCTTTTCCGTCCTCGCCGGTGGTCACATCGGTGTGAAAGCCGGAGTGGATACCCTTGACCTCAAAGACGGTGCCGGGGATGACGGTATTCTCGTCGCTGCCGTCCCGTTTCCAGATGGTCAGATTGGGTAGGCGCTGGTCCTTGGCGGTCACCTTGACGGTCCCACCCCCATCCACCGTAGCTTGATCCACATGGACAATGACCGGCTCCAGCAGGGTGGCCATGGGCGCCGGTACGGACTTCTCAATGAATGCGTACATGCCCTCGGTGACGTTGGGGACCACGATGCGGCCTGAGCTGTCGGTTTTCTCTGTGGCGATGATCTGGCCGTCCTTTACCACATGGAAGACCGCGTCAGGGAGGGGATCATCAGAATCGTCCAGCTTCAGCAGTTCGATTTTGACGCGGGCGTCATTTTCAAAAACTAAACTGACATCATGCTTGCCATCCCAAACAAATTCCTGTTTGACCTTGTCCGGGTCCGGGCTGAGGGAGTAGCCAGAGGGCGGAGTCACCTCCGTTGCGGTATAGCTGCCAATGGGCATGGTGTCCCAGGGCACGTCGGTCAGGTAGCCGCCTATGCCGGTCGTATATGTGCCCGTAAAACTGTTATCCACACCGTCAATGCGGATAACAGCGCCGGCAAGGCCCTTGGTGGGATCGTCCGCATCCACCTTGCGGATGGTCCCTTCGCTGGTGACCTCGGGCGTGTCCGTGAATGTGACGGTCACAGCCCTGCTGCTACCGTTGGGCAGGGCCACATACTGGGGTCCAGCGTTGTCGATCTGGTATCCTTCCGGCGCTTCCAGTTCCACGATGGAATATGTCGAGGCGTCCAAGCCTTTGAGCGTATAGGTCCCGTCGCTCCCGGTCACGATCTCCTGCTCATAGGTCCCGTTTTCTGAACGCACCATGAACCGTGCTCCAGGGAGCCCCTTGTTGGGATTGGTGGCGTCCACCTTCTTCACGGTCAGGTCGTACTTCTCACGGGTGACGTCCAGGTTCCCAATCATAATGGCCTGCACGTCCTTGGCCTGATGGGAGCTGGTGCTGGAGCCGGTGTATTGGTATTCGTAGACGGTACACTCGCCCCACACGCCCTGCTTGCCCAAATCCAGGATATATTGGGTGCGGTCACGGAAGGACATCCCGTCCAGCAGGTCATCAATACTGGAGTAGCTGGTATGCTCCAGATTGTTGTAGACGCACAGCAGCTCCTCGGCACAGGCGGTGGCTGGATCCGCCAGCAGGCCGGCCTTATAGCGCCAGATGATGGCCTGCACCCAGGCGTTCATGGTCCAGGAATAATCGCTGCCCCACACCTCATCTACGCCCAGGGCGTGAGCCTGGTCGGTGAACACGCCGGTGGTATGGGCGTAGTAGTAGGCCATCATGGTCTGTACGGTAGGGTCAGTGATGGGCTTGGGATTGCCCCAGGTCTGCCCCTCCAGGGACCAGCCCATGCCTTTCCCGTGCTCGGCGCAGAAGCCGATGGTGCTTTTCTGGTTGTAATCGAAGGTCATCTGATGGAGCCAGCAGGTCCCCAGGCTGGGAGACTCATAGTGGACGCCGTTGTGAGTGCAGTCCTCCATCTTGATGGAGCCGGGGGCGTCTGCCGCCAGCGCGGCGGTGGGCAGCAGACCCAGCATACAGATCAGCACCAGCAGCATGGAGATCATTCGCTTGTATGGGAAACAAATCTTTCGCATACCTTGTTCCTTTCCGAAAAAGGAAAGGCCGGGGGACCATGCTTCCCAACAATAAAAACAGGCTGCGGGGATCTGGTCCCTACGGCCTGTTTCTTTTTCTGCGTTTTAATTTATTGATGCGCGCGGCGCCGGAGTCTCATGCGGATCGCTCCGGCGAAGTGTTTACTGGGGTGTGACCGCCTCCTTTCTGGCTGATATAAAAGATGGCCTCTCGTTTGAGAGGCCATCTGGCTGGTGTTTATTCATATGGGTTGTGGGTGTTCGGGCAGCCTACGAACAGGTAGCAGTAGGTCACGCCGTCGCGCTCCGTCACGCCCACACCGATGCTGTCACCGTCTGGATCGATCATGGTTTCGAAGTGGCCGGGGGAGCTGATCCAGTTCTCCAGAGCGTGTTGGGCTGCATTCTCCGTGGCTGCGCCGGTGAACACGGTCAGGTTCACACCGAACCCGTAGGGATAGCCGCACGTCAGGGCTGCCTCACATTCCTCTTTCGTGTGATGCCAGCTATACTCCTTGTCGGAGATGCTTTGGGCTGCGTCCATCAGGGCTTCATTGACGGTCAGCTCCGCTACACCGTTCTCCCGGCGCGTCTCGTTGACCAGCCGCACCAGCTCCAACCGCACATCCGACACCTCACGTTGGTCCGGGCTGTCCCCGGTGGTGGGGGCCTGCGGTGCGTCTGGCCCCACGGTCAGCGTCAGGGCGCCGGTTTCCCCGGCCTGGTTGGAGGCGGTGATCTCCACGCTCCCCTCGGACTTGGCAACGGCCACCCAGCAGCTCATCACCTGTTCCACCGCCACCGTGTCCGGGTCGCTGGAGGTCACCGTGTACGCCGCCCCGCTGGGGCCGATTACAAGGCCGCTCCGTTCCCCCACTTCCAGTACAGCGCCCTTGTAGCTGCTCACCCGGATGGGAGGCGCCTCTGCCGCATGGGCTGCGGTGCCGGCCATCAGGATCCCGATCAGGATGCCTGTGGTCACCATCAGCACGTTCTTTCTTCTGCTCATACCGTTTTCCTCCTCGATGTTATTAGACTTTGCCTTTGCAAGCCCAACATATCAGAAAAGGTTTTGAAAGTCGAGCGGAAAGCGTTCGTGAAAAGGGAGAAATCAGCGTCTATTTTATGATTCGGGAATCAATTGGCCACCGCCACCACTTTCCAGCGGTTGTCCCGCTGATTGCGGACACAGGTGTACATGGTGATTTGGTCGTTGGCGGTGGGATTCAGGCCGGAGGTGTCATTTTCATTGACTTTTTCCACGGAGACCACCTCATAGGTTTTGGTCCCCAGCTTGGTGGTCAGGGTAACCTTGTCCCCGATCTCCAGCGTGTGGAGCTGCCCAAAATGGTTGTTGACACCCCTGTTGTGCGCTGCCACCGCAATATTTCCCCGCCATATGGAGGTATCCTCGAAGTGGCCGGCCCCCTTGGCCAATGTCTTGCTGTCCGTACCCTCATAGACCTTGACCGTCAGGTCGATGGCCGGGATTTTCAGGGTGGCCAGATACCCGCCCTTGTAGTAGAGATCATCCGTCACCTCCGTGTAGCGGGTAGAGGGGGCGGTCGTGTCGGGGACGGTCACGGAGCCAGTGGGACTTCCGGGCGTTATGACACTTGAGCCGCTCCCATTGACCACCGCCCCGGTGGCAGGAGCGCCGACGGGGGACAAGTTAGGCGTGAGATAGCTCCCGGTGTTCCTGGTATCCATGCTGGGCGTCCCAAAACCGGGTGGGATGAGAGCGGCGTTTTTGCTGACGTCCTCATTCTTTCTGGCACCGCCGTCCGCCGTATGAACTACCTCCACGGAAGTGGGTTTGCCATAGTCCGGACCGTCCGGGGCGTCGATGGTGTACTCCAGCGCGCTGGCCGGCAGGACCAGTCCCGCGGCAAGGCAGAGGGCAAGCATGGCTGTCATGGTTCGTTTCATGGTGTGTTCCTCCCATCAGGCGGACTCGCCGCCATCATCGTCCGCCTCACGGCGGCGCCGGATGAAGATTGCCGCTCCGATCCCCGCGCCCGCCAGAGCCACAATGCCAAAGGGAACCAGGACTGCCGCCCAGTTGAATTGGGTGGGGAGCTGGTCCTCCGGGGCTGTCACAGGCTGGAGGGGCGTGCCCTCGAAGATAGCCACATAGCGGGTCCGGTTCAGGGCGATCCGGCTGACCGTCCCGGTGTAGTCCGCCGTTACCGTATAGCCCTTGACGTAGCTGCTGGTGGCGGAGCCGGTATAGGTGGCCACCGCGGTAAAACGGTCCCCCAGAGCGTAGCCGTCTGAGGTGGCGGTATTGTCTGTCTGCCAGTCGATATCCTTGAGCGTCAGGGTCTTTCCGTTCTCCTCAATCGTCTTGGGGATGTACTGCGTATCCTGGCCCGCGAGGTTGGGATAGGACCGGGTGGCGCTGATCTCTTTCGTAGAACTGCCATACCCGGCCACCTCCACCCGGACGGTGTCCAGTTGGAGCGTCAGGGTGCCCATGAGTCCGTCATCGGTGACGAATTCACGCTCCTGGGGGAGCAGGTCAAGTACCGAGGCCATGTCCTTGTTCTTACTGGGGAGAGAGACGGTCTCTGTATGCTGCCGCTCCTCATGCTCGGGGAGCTCCTGCTTGAGCAGGTCTGTGAGCGTGTAGCGGAAGCCGTCCTGCTCAAAGTCGGACCGGGGGATGCCGGCAGGATCCTCCTCCGGGGCCAGGTCATAGATCTTCTTCAGCTCCGTACCATCCTCGCTCCGGGTCACCGAGGTTGGATAGCAGACCGCCGCAGTCTCGGCGGCAAGGGCGCTGACCGGCAGGGCCAGGGTCAGCATCAGCGCCGCGGCGCAAAGGCTGAATGCTCGTTTCATGGATGACCACCTCCTTACATACTCTCGCTATTCTGCGTAGACTCGGCCTGGTACTCCTGCTGGCGCTGGGGAAGTTGATACAGGGCCTGCTCATAGGCGTCCAGCACTGCCTGACGGAACTGCTGGCGGAACTCCCTCTCGCTGGGGAAGCAGGCGTCCCGGTACCCGCCGCCTGTGCGGTAATCCGGCATGGAAATGAAGGGCCCGTTCCCCACGTCCACCACCTTCAGGCCCCGGATGGTAAAACAGCCGTTCAGGTTGGCGGAGGCTTCCGCCAGGACCGGGCCGGAGGTATGGATCGCGTAGATGCGTACATTCACCTGGGTGGGCAGGACCTGTAAGCAATGCTCCTCCCGCGAGGAAATGACAGTGTTTTCTTCGTTCATGACAGCACTTCTCCTTTAGATTGTATTCTGGCAGGCGCCCTGTTTCGCGCGCCATTCCAGTCGTTTGTATGCCCAGGGAGTGATCTCCTGGGTTCTGGACCCGCCATCTTGGGTCACGGTATCCACCAGGTACTTGAGAACCAGAGGGTAGTGATAGGTCCGGCCCGCATTGCGGTACCGCCGTCTTAAATCCTCTGGCATAAGCCAGCCCACACCCGCGGCATATATCTGCTTGATCACCGGAGCGATATTCTGTTCACAGGAGGTTTTACAGCGCTCCGAAAGCGGCTTGGGTGCGGGGATGATCTGCCCGCCGTCCAGACAGTATCGGACGTCCAGATGCTCAGCCGCCGCCTGAGCCACTTCAAGCGCCTGCGTTTCATTCCGCCAAAGGGGCTGGACGATGCTGTCCGTCAGGAGGACGTCATACCCTGTCCGGTCAGTAGGAAAGAGCGGCAGGCACCGCACCAGCTGCAGGACCTGCACCCCATTGGACAGTCCAAACTCTTTCACTCTGTCATTGGGCAAACTGTGGTAATGCTCCAGCGCGTCCCGCCAGTTCAGGAACTGGGACAGCCGCCAGCCGGTCACGCCTTTGGGGTCATGCCCCAGCCGGAAATCGTCAATGGTATAAAAAGAAATCCTCATTTTCTTCTTGCTCCTCACTTCATCGTCATATCACCCATAGCTGGGTGCTCACTTTGCGTTTGTTCCATGCCTTTTAATTCCGCCAGTTTCTCCGCGGCCCAGTCCGGCAGAAACTGATCTTTCAGCACGCCCATAAAATCCGCCCGGTTCCAGCGGGTCATCTCCCCATCGCCCAAGCAGGTACAGCGGATGGAGCGTCCGATGGCGTGAGGACCGCACCCAAAACCGTCGTGGGCGTACCAGAGCATGGCGCCCTCATTCCAATAGGACTCTTTCAAGATGTCGGGAGAGAGGACCAGCACTTTGCCCTCGTAGTCCAGAGAGGAAAAGGAGTCTGGGTGGCAGTGCTCCGGTCCGAAAAGCCCAAGCGCCTGATACGCCTTGCAATACTGTGTGACAAAGCCATCCAGCACTGCCGGATGGCTCTCTACTACAAAATCGCTGTTGTGCCAGTGATCTGAGGGAATGCAAGTTCTCTTGGCCCATTGCTTATTCGCTGGGCTGAAGCGGCCATCCTGATCCTTTTGCTGGATCGTGTTTGACAGTACCCACGCGGTCCTTTTGTATCCATACTTTGCAATGACCTCATCCACACAGCCATTGTTCAGGTGCATCCCATCGAAGTTCTGGCGGATGCTCTCCTCAATGGCCCGCTTACAGGAAATATTGGCCTGGTGGCTGGCCCGCCAGAGCGCCAGTTCCCCCCGTTTCCGAGCCTCATTTGCGGAATAGGGATAGAGATATGTCTCAATCTCCATACACTACGTCTCCCAGAATCAGCCGCTCCTCCAATTCTCCGACACAGATCTCTGCGTCCCTGAACATCTCCAGCACCTCCTCCGGCACATCCCGCAGGTCATAGTCATAGTCCGCTTCGGAGATAGTCACCGTGTGTTCATCCTCGTCCACGCTGGCGCACAACTTGGCTTTTTCCGGGATGCCGGCTTCCTCCCGCAGATAGTCCGGCAGCTCCACCTCGTCCCCGCCCCCAAAGGGGCACTCTCCGTCACAGCCATCGCAGTGGCCGCATACTCTTGCCAGATGGACATGCAGGTCCGTGGCCAGCTTCTGGAGGGATCTGGCGGCGCGGAGCAGCTCCATGGCGGTCATGCGCTGCTTGAGCACCACCAGCGTGTCCTCCGAGGCGTGGAGCTCCACCTTGCCGCTGCTCTCAAAGCCAGAGAGCTTCATCGCTGCCGTGGGGATCTGGAGGCCTTTGGAAGTGGTTTCTTTTACAAATTTCATAGTCAGTCTCCTTCATATCAAAATCAAACAGATTCAGTTGGACCGAGGCCCGTTCCCGCTCATGCAGGTCGTAGTTGGCGATGAGCAGCTCGGCAAACTGGCAGTTGGGGTCATACCGCTGGCGGATGTTGTTCAGCCGGGTCACCGGCTCGATCTGGATGCCGGGGGCGTCGTACAGCTCCCGGACAAAGGGATCATCATTATAAGACAGCAGGAATTTCCCCTGAATGGACATCAGAGCATCCCGCAGACGGATGTGGTCTTTCTCTGTGAAGCCGTCCTCTCCGATATTTGAGTAGTAGCCCTCCGTGCAGTGGTAGGGCGGGTCGCAGTAGAACAGGCTCTCCGGCCGGTCGTAGTGCCGGATGAGCTTCTCAAAGTCCTTGTTTTCAATGACCACCCTGGCCAGACGGCGGTGGGCCTGCTCAATGAGCGGGAAATCCGCCCACAGATCGTGGGGCTGATTGCCGAAGCTGGTGAGGGCGGAGGCGTAGCTCTGGCGGATGATCTGATAGAACCACGCCGCCCGCTGGACTGATGTGGTTCCTTTTCGCCGCAGGGCCAGCCGCGCCCGGTCAAAATCCTCCCGTGCGTTCAGCACATACCGCAGGGAGCCCATGAGCAGGTCCGGCTTCTCCCGCACACAGCGGTACAGATTGGTCAGCAGGCCGTTGAAGTCGTTATAGACCTCAAAGTCGTTGCCGGGATTCTTATGGAACAGCACCCAGCCTCCTCCGCCGAAGACCTCAATATACCGCTCATAGTAGAGGGGAAACCGCCTGACCACCTCCTCCCGGAGCGCCTTCTTGCCGCCCACCCAGCTCATAAAGCTGTTCAAGAGCCATCACCCCCTTCCAGTGGGAGGCGGGTCTGGGCGGTGTCGAACACATCCAGCGACCGGGTCAGCCCACGGATCGCCGCGGCGATGCCGCCGATCCGGTGGGTCAGGTGGGCGATGGTAGCCCGCACCTCCTGCTCCGTGGCGGCGTAGAAGTAGCCGCTGCCATTGCTGGCGATGGGAACGCCCTCACGCCGCAGGGCGTTGACCGCGTCCCGCAGCTCCTTTCCCTTGATGCCAAAGGCACACTCCAGCTCCCGGCTGGTGGCGGCGTTGGAGGCGCCCGAATGGTAACGCTCCAGATGCTCTGCCAGCCGTTCCTTCTCCATGCTCGCTCCTTTCCGGGGCTGTCTTCCCGAAAATGGGCGCAAAAAAAGAAGGGGCCGTCGTCCCCATCGGGAAAACGGCCCCTATGTGTTAATAAATTGGTTACTGCTGTTCCATGTTCAGCCCCGCCTCCTCCGGGGAGCTCCAGTCACGAAGAAATTCCAGGTTATTTCTGGTGATGTAGGCGCTTTCGTCGGCGGTCAGGACATAGCCTGCCTCCTCCAGCAGATCCTCCCCATAGCTCTCTAAGTCGATGCAGCCGGAGTCCAGCAGTTCTTCAGATACCCCCGTCTCCAGCAACTTCCGCCTGCCGAAGTCCTTCAGGCCATCGCGGGGAACCCATTCATAGCAGTGCAGGTTCTGGCTGATGTCCAGGGCAAGACGGAGGTCACGGCAGTGCTCGAACTCCAGCGCAGCGGCAAAGCGTTCCATAAAGTGGGGCATTCCCTGCCCCTGCTCATCCAGAACATAGCCCAGATCGCTCCCGTCATTGACCAGTTCCAAGGCGCTGTCATACTGCTCCATCAGATTTCCCAGCTCCGGCAGGCTGCACCGGACATCCAGCAGCATACAGTTTTCCAGGCTTCTGGTTTTCAACTCATCCAAAGCCAGCGCCACCTCATCAGGCCGGTCGGTCATGGCGGAGTAGTCCGGCAGACGGAGCCACACCCCCTCCGGTACCGCCGAAGAGGCCAGCTTCACTTTCATACTCCAACCGTCATCCTCCGGGATGAGTCCCTGGCCGGTGTAACGAGGTGCGGAGGGGTGTTCCGGGTACTCCACATAGCAGTTTCCAACGAACAGGCCGGAGTGCCGGTCCTCATAGCGGCGGCCCAGCGCCTCCAGGTCCGCATAGTACATGGCGCGTTCCGGCAGATGGCTTTCGTGCCGTAGATAGAAGCTCCCCAGCTGCGCATAGCTCCCCGCGGGGAAGCAGATCTGGTAATCCTCCAGCGAAAGCAGGCAGTTGACTGCGTCCACGGCTACCTTCGGGTCCATGTGTAAAATGGCGGTTTGCAGTTCCCAGCCGGTCTTGCCCGCCAACTCCTCCAGCTTCCCGGTCCGCAGGATCGCCGCGGACAGTTGGTACTGTTCTTTAACAGAGAGCGTGTCAAGGCGCTCCATGATCCACCGCTGTTCCTGTTCCATGAGCGGAAGGCTCATCAAAAGATCCCGCTTCTGCTGGATGTTCATCATATCATCTCCATTCCTTGCTCTTCGGCCTGCTTCGGCTCAACAATAGAGAAGCTGCTCCACCGCCCGCAGTGCGGACAGGCCACTGTTCCAGTACAGGCGCCATCGATCTGTTCCTGCGTCACCTCACCCGGTTTTCCGCAGCACTCGTTGATTACAGTGACGAGACTAGCGTGTTCCAGCACCTCCGGCCGGTATTCCCGGTTAAACGGGATGAAGTTGACCCAGCGGGGGTTATCAAAGATGCGGCTGATATGGAGCTGTAGGGCCTTGTGCCGCACAGTTCGGGCGGAATCCTTGGCGTAGTTGTGTCGGCTCTCCCAGTCGGTCAGCGCCTCCAGAAGCTTCTGCTCCCCAGCCTTTTGGATGAGGGCTTCCGCCGCCTGGTACCACACGCCCTTCTCGATCTCACCCAAGCTTGTCTGTACGCCAATCCAGGCGCTGTATTGCTTATCCCGGCCGGCGCCGGTACTGGTTGGGTGGAACACACCATACCGCCATCGGATGTCCTCGAAGCTCAGGTGTTCCATGTCGATCTCGCTCAGTGAGTTGATTTGACCGTTTCGCAATACAATCCCTCCATTTTTGTGCGCTTATGGCTTACATCCCCGTCATCTGGGGACCAGCGAATTCTTCCCTCTGCGGCTTTCCGGTGAAGACTGGAAGCGGCCGTCCGTCTGTTCTGCGGATCAGGCCATACTCGGTGATCGCCCCGTTTCCCTCCTCCAGCATAGTCCTGCCAATTTGGGCGGCCTGGGGCGTCTGGAACAGTTCAGACGGCAGATCCGGGTATTTCTCCCGCGCCATCAGCTCCGCGTAGTCCCAGGTTTCCGCCACCTCGGGGAGCAGTTCATACTGCTCCGCCTCCTCCAGAAGCTGGGCGGCGTCCCCCAGGCTGGGCTGGCCGCTGGCCGCCAGGAGGGCCTTGTATCGGACAAACTCTGCCTCACTCCAGGACCGCTTTTTCTGGGCAAGCTCACGGGCAAACTCATTGACTTGAGCCAGGCCTCCGTCCTCCAGAGCCTCGTCGATGGTATCCCGCAGGGAGGGGATGAGCCACTCTGTGCAGTGAAACGCGCACTCCTCTGCGGAAACGGCCTCCACCGCTTCCACCGCCTGCCAGACGCCCTTGTCTATCGCTGGGAGGTTCAGGATAGCGGTCTTATCATTGTCGTACTGTGGGTCGTTGAAGAAACCCTTGCGGACCTCCAGCACCACTGGGGCCCCGGACCGCTGAAAGTAGGTTGTTTCCCCCGGCTGATATGCGTAGACAGGTCTGATCTCCCCGCCCAGCTCCGCATAGCCCCGTTTGGTGAACACACCGCCATGATCCTCCTTGTGCTGTTCGCCCAACAGCTTCAGCAGACTGGCTCGGAATTCGCTGTCTTCCTCTGTGGTATCCAGCAGGGCCATGGCCTCCTTGGAGAGCATCTCGTTCTCATACAGAAACGCCCCAAGCTCCTGAAGGTTGGAAACTTGAGGCGCCAGACAGCAGACGTCGGTATTGTAGGTCAGGTTGATGAGGTGCTCCAGGGAGACGGGACCCCTGCGACGGCTCCACTCCATTGCCAGCAGAGCTTCCATCCCCGTGTTTTCCTCCGGCGTCAGTGCGGTCAGCCGCTGGGCCAGCAGATTCAGGTCATATAGATTGATGTTCCTGCCGATCATGCCACGTTGAAGCCCGTCATACCCAACATAGAGAAGCTCATTGCCGCAGGATCGGCCATCCTTGATCCGAGCCTTTTGGAGTGCGTCGTGGAACTCCGACCAGGTGGCCGGCATCCGCAGGGAGACGGCTGTTTCATAGCCCTTGGGTTCGTTGTTGCGGATCTCCACTTCAAACATCTTCTTAGCCAAGGGTCATTCCTCCCATCGGCTCCTGCTCCGGAGCATTGGAGTGCTCTGTTTGAGGATAGAGATCATTCACCGCCTCCAGTACAGTGTTCAAATCTCTGTTTCGGGCGATGTTCGCCAGATCCTCTGAGTGGCAGTATACCTCGCCGTCTCTGCCTACCGCGCAATGCGTCTTCTGCTTGCCCCGTATCTTCTCCGAAGTCACCTCAAGGCACCCATCCTCAATGATGCGTGTGGAGAATCCCTTTTCCTTCAGACGCTCCGACAGCTTCTCATAAAATTGCTCTGTTGCCTGATCCAGTTCCATTTCACATTCCCCCCATTTGAAGCGCATCCTGCTCGTAGGCTTTCGGGTCGGCGCCGGGAACATCCCATCCCGCAAGGCTTCCGATCTCCATAGCCTGCCGCTGAACAGGACTGACGCCCAGGTTTTCATTCAGCTCATCTGCCAGTTCCACATTTCGCTCCTTATCGCCGGTATCCCAGTCCGAGGGATAGTAGCCGCTCTCGCCCCGCTTGATGCAGATGAGCTGGCCGGTGGTTTTCAGGATGGAAAAGCACAGCTCCGGCAGGCCCTCGGCCACCTTGGGGGCAAACCGTTCTTGCTCAGTCTGGATGCTCCAATCATCGCTCTGCCACAGATGGACATATAGCTCGCCGCCGTCCACTTCAATGGGCCGCTGCTCGAAGCCCTCGCCCCAGGCATCCGAAGCCTGTCCGGTGACATATTCTTTGAGCGTATCCAGCTCTTCGGGAGAGAGGGCGCCTGCCACACGGCATTCCGCCACACCCCAGAGCCGGCCATTCCGGCCTTCTGTGGTAAAGACCGCCGACTGAACCTTTTCGTTTACAGCATCATCCTCGCCATACCAGTGCATGAGGCCGCGCTTGGACTCCTCCGGCACACGATTTTTTACCAGGGCTGCCAGGACGCTCCCCTCATGATCCAGGAGCGTGCGGCCGTCCCACTCCTCGCTGTCCTCCGACATGTCCCCCCACTCGTCCCGGCCATAGAAATCAGCGGTGAGCGGCATGTACAGCTTCATAGTGGTGGGCTCGGGCGGCAGGACAGTGAAGCTGTCCTCTCCAATGATCAGGGCCAGACCGCTGCCATTGTCCCATTTCACATGGAATTGCCCAGTGTCATCGATGTTTTCCAGTGTGCCCATGGTACCGGACGGCACTGGGTGGTAGGGGTCTTTCATCTCTCTGAGCTTGATCCGGCTCCCTGCGGGGTACTGCTCCCGCAGAAAGGCCAGCCATTCTCTTGGCGGCGTGTTCATAGCGAAATTCCTCCCATTGTCATGCCCTCCTGGGGCGCATTTTCATAATCCTCCACCGGGCGGGGGTTTTCCTCGCCGTAGAGGTCGTACAGGATATCATCCGCCTGCTTGCGGACAGCTGGATCATCCGTCAGCGTTTCATACCGGAATCCGGTAGCGGGATGGTCCGGCAGTTCCTCCCGGATGCACTGGAGGTACGCCTCCGGGTCCGTATAATCCACCTGCTCGCCGCTGGCGAAGGAGACCCGGCCTATCACCGCAGGCTGCTCCGCCAAATTCTGCCGCTGGACACGGAGGTCGAAGGCCGTCAGATATGCCTGATAGTCGCCGGGAACAGGGTTGCATCGCAGACAGTAGCGGTAATTCTCCGTCTCTACGATATAGCCATAGTTGGCCGGCCAGCCGCCCACCTCTCCGCCATGGCCCCAACAATACTTGGTCATGCCGGCCAGATCTTTCAATACACTGGTTCGCAGCTCGTCCACGACCTCTTGTAACTCAGCCTTGAACTCAGGACTGTTCAGTTCCTCGGGACCTCGGGGCCACCAGGTGTGCCAGAACTCTTGTCCCCGGTGGCCGAAGTCCATTCGGACATGTCCAATGCAGCCAAGCCTCTGGTCCTCCTCCGGCGTCATGGCATAAAAAAGGGCCGCTTCATCGAAAGAAGCGGCCTTGATAGCAAATTTTCTGTCGTCCTGGGGATATTCCAAAGAATGTTCTTCACAAAACTGTTCCAGTGTCATTTCCTCGCCCAACAGGTGGAACGCACTGTTGACCCGGCGTGAAGCCGTTTCCTTCCGCTTAAGGGGGGTGGGGGAGAGTACCGTGCCGGCATGATACCTGGCGGTTTTGTCCACCAGGGCAATCTTTACGTTGGGGGACTGCCGCGTGCCCCGCAGGTCATAGCAGTACCAGTCCTTGGGGATCGTATCCCGCTGGATCAGCCAATTGGTAAACAGCACAGGGTTCCCAAACAGCTCGGCATGCTGCATGAAGTCCGTTCTGATGTTGATGCTCATAGGATCACCTCCAATTTTATAGCAACAACAATTACCACAAGTCACTGGGAAAGTCTACTATTTTTCGGTATCTACATAGAAATCTCCATTCCCTGTCCCTGCTCCTGTTCCGGCAGCTGGGAGAGACCCATGAGGCGTTCCGGGTCCACGATTACTTCCTCCTCGTTCCTACCCAAGAATACGGCATAGATGTTCTCTTTTTTGACCTGCGCCTCATATACCGTGCCATTTTGACCAAATCGATGAGCAAACCACTCAGCAACCTCACGGTTCAACGTCCACGAAAGCGCCTTAACATTTTGAGCGTTGTAGGAGGTCACGCCGCGGTAGACCGTTACCACATCGTCCAGGCTCTGGAACAGCCCACGCTCCTCCTCATCCATCAGCATCTGAGGGTCGATGGAGCGGAACATGGCCAGCAGGCTCCTTTTGCTGAGATTCGGGTCATCGTTGGGGGATTCTGTGCTGATCCACGCATACGAGAGAAACAGGGCCGCGTCCTGCTCGCACAAATACGGCGCCGCCAATTTCAAGTAACCCAACCGATACGGCTTGGTGACCAGCAGGAGCAGCCCCGCGGCAGTCTCCGCTTCATTGATCTGCTGTCTCACGTTTTCCCTCCAGGAGTGGAGCGCGCCGGGATCATCCAGCAGATTTCCAGCCGACAAGCTGCCGTCCTCATTGCGGATACCGACCAGTCCGCTGTCCGTAAAAGGGTGCTTGACAACCAGCGGCGATAGTTTCGTTGGCTGGATATCGAACCACAGCAGTGTGTGAGCCAGCGTCTTCAGGGCGGCAAGGTTGGTCTCCGCGGGCCACCCCCGTTTCTTCCCGCTCATCTCACACCCCCTTGGCGGCGGTTGAAATACTCACAGCCGGTATTTTTCTTTCCCATGGCCGCACCCCGCTCAGAACACCTGCTGGAGCGGCGTCTGGCCGTCAAAAGGGCTGCTCAGGCGGCGCACCAGGCCGAACTCCGTCTGACGGACGCCGTCCTCTTTCATGGAGTCCTCACCAAACTGCTCGAAATCCATATAGCCGTCTATGACGCTGATCAGCTCTTCATCCGCTCCGATACGCCGGAGTACAGACTGTCCGTATTCATAGCTTCCCTCGGTGATCCGCTCATAGTCGTCCAACTCCAGAGCAAGGCGCAGGGCGCCAGGGAAGTCCGCTGGCGGCTCTACCGACAGGACCGCCAGGTATTTCAGCAGGTCGCCGTCCGGCATCTCCCGGATCGTCCGCGCCAGTTCGTTGGCGCTCTCCACGCTGACACAGTCCATAGGGAGGAGGCCGGCCAGAGGCTCCATCTCACACCTGGTCTGGTAGATGGCAGCCTGGGCAAAGTCCTCGATCCCAAGGCTCCGCTTTGTCATATCCAGCTGGAGCTCCTCCGCTGGGAGATCCAGGCGGTATCTGATCTGGCCGTGGAGCAGATAAAGCTCAAAAATGGGTTTACTCTCCTGCACTTGCTGCTGTCCATCTTCCCGCCGCATCACATAGCCGCTGACAGTATAGGCGCCGCCGTGGCCGGCAAAATACTCCGCGCCGATTTTGGCAAGGTCCAAATACGGCCACGCTTCTTCGGGAAACCGTCGGTCGCCATGGAGCTGGCCGGCAACAACGACATATCTGCCCAGCTCCTCATCGGACCGCACATTGGGGACGAACGTGTACGCCTCCAACGAGTCTGAGACGCGGAGCACATCATCCAGGCTGCCGGCGCTCTCTGTGTCCAAAGCCCCGGAGAAGATATCCCGCTGCCGTTCGTCCATGCCGTCGATTTTCTCCGCCAGCCGGTTCAGCTTGTCAAAGGCGTCCGGATCGGTGAGACCGGCGCCTTTGAGGTGCTTGGCGAGGCTGGGGACGCCGCTGTCCACCCCAATGATCTGGACTTCTCCGGCATAGCGGCTGGCCGCGTCCAGCGCGGCAAACACTTCGTCCACCTCACCAGGAGTGGTAGGGAGCCGAAGAGGGACGCTCTCATAGTTGTCCCCGCGGGCCAGTTTTAACGTGATCATGTAAGTCCTCCCATCTGCGGCCCCTGTTCCATCCGCTCTGCCGGAATGTTCCGGGCCATGATCTCTTTCATTTCCGGCTTTGTTCCCAGATAGGCCACATAGCCCCGGTCCCCGAAGAGGCCGCCTTCCTCCTGGACACGGCGTTCCCCGTAGCTCTGGTAGTCGATGTAGTCCTCCAGACTTGGGTCCACCTCAAAATGGCCGGACTCCTGGATCATATACCGCCCGTATTCCTCCGTGGTGCTGATGTCCGGCACCACCGTGAACTCATGGAGATTCTCCGCCAGGGACAGGACCTCCTCCGGCGTCTGGGGCCAGACTATGTCGAAGACAGTATGGAACTTCTCCAATGCCTGTTCATCAAACGCTTGGAGGTATCTGGTCAGCGCGTTCAGGGTGTCCAGATGCTCATTTAGCGGGCATTCGTGCCCAAATATACCCCTAACCGCGTCGCTGACCTCGGCAAGTTTCAGCGTTGCTGTACATTGTTCCGGCCTGTCTACGCCCAGCCGCCGCACAGCACGGCTGATTTTGCTCTCCGCGCAGGGAAAATAAAGCATTTCCTGTTGTTCCGGGCGTCCATCCGCAGAAAGCATGACAGAGACCGTGCAGCGTGTGTAGTAATACTCCGGGAGGTGGCGCCCGTCATAGTCTTGTGACAGCCTCATGCAGTTGTCATACACTACGCCATAGGGGGTGATGACTCCATCTCCGCTCTCTATCAGGAGCAGGGCGGTTTCAGTCCCGTCCAGGCTGTCCAGTTCCTCCATTCTGGCGCTTCCGCCATTTAGGGTCATGTAGTGGTTTCGTCCAATACTCTCCAGGTCGGAAAAATCCGTGATGACCGTGACCTCCTGACAGGAGAAGGTCAGGTTGATGAGGTCGACGATATTGGAATAGTCATAGCTGACAGCCGCACTTTGGAACTGTGCCAGCTCCTGGTCCGTGAAGCTGTCCAGCCGCTTGGCCAGATAGTCCAGCTCATCCAGATTGACCCTGCTCCCCTCCAGCCGCTTCAGGATGGGCGGGCCATCCTGGACCTCCTGCACCTTGCAGTCACGGTTGACGGCATTTCCGATCTCCAGTGCCTCCAGCAGCTCCAAACAGTGGCCGTATTCCTCCTCCGGGATGGGGAACGGGATAGTCACCACGCCATATTCCGGGTGTACGGCATTGCTCAGCGCCATCTGCATCATGCTCTGCCCTCCAGTCTGTCAAAGGCCAGCATGGCCCTGCCGTAGTGGGCGATCAGCGCCGCGTTCAGGATCAGCTCCAAAGTCTTGTCTTCCACCAGTTTCCGGTCACACAGTTCCGGAATAGTGATGGTCCTCTGGCTCTGCCAGATCCCCTTTGCGGCCTGGAACAGCACATACTCCTGCTCGCTGAGTGTCCGCACGGCACTCCAGCTCCTGATGTCAATACCCCAGAGATCAAATATGCGGGGGATGGCGCAGCGTCGGAGTGTTTCCGTTACGGTCAGCAGGTACATCGCCGCCAGTGCCCGGTGATCGCTCCGGTGTCTGGCCAGAAACAGGGCGTAAAGTGCCAGCCGGTCAGTGTGAGCGGAGTCATAGTAAGCGATAGACCGTTTTCCCCGGAGCAGTTCCTGGATCCGCTCCCCAAGTGCGGTTCCCAGCCACTTCCGGTAAAATTCAGCGGCCAAAGATGTATAGGTGACGGTTCCAGCCTCGACACGCTCCTCCAGCCAGGGGCAGACCTCCTCCGTACAGCCACCGCGCCGGTACTCCGTACAGTGCTTGCAGACTACGTCTTCCGGCCGGTATCGGAACCGGCAGAGGACGGTTTGCCCTCCTCCTCGGGGAGAAAAGTTGGGCGGCGTCATCATCTGCCGCTCCAGTTCTGCCAGGGGTGTGTCCTTGAGAAAATACTTTGTCATACGCTTGTCCTTTCCGGACAGAGCAGTGATCCCGAAAAAGGGCGCCCAAAAAGGCCGTTTCCCTCTGCGGGATCACGGCCTCGTCCTGTTTTATAATTTACATACAGTTACTTGACGCCCTTTTTGAATCGGGCAGAAAACCAGCCCCGGTGTGATCGTTTGTGACCGATCACACCGGGGCCGTTTTTCCTATTGGTCTGTTTCTCAGCTTCGTCCCTTATCTGCGGCGTGGAGAAGCTTAAAGGTCGGAGGTAAAGTCAGGACTGCGGCACTCGTCGATGCTGATGATATCGTCCAGGGGAACCGTTGTTTTGTCCTCCATGACCAGAACACGCTCAACCTCATCGATCCGCTTCAATCGTCCGGTCGTTGTAACATAGCGCCCGCCATCCTTTTTCCCGTCAGGCTGGAACCATGTCACCGACACATCTGGATGTTCATCGATCCGATCCATCAGCATCTGCTGTTTGAAGTCCAGAGCCGCTTTCACATCCTCATCCAGCTCTATGCGCCGCTCTGTCAACCGGGCAGTTTCTGCGATTGCGGTGCCATGGCCGCTCAAAGCCGCAAAAGGGGCAAACTGGGCGGCGCGGTCTGAGCGGGACATTCTGGAATGCCGTCTGGAGGTTGGGTGCGGCAGGTTCAGCATATCATCGTAGGGGCCCGTCATGCCTGATGCCCTCCTATGGTTTCATTTCGTTCCTTCGCAGTGGCACCCTCCTCCAGATTCATGCCTTTGAGAATGGCGTTCTTCCCATATTTCTTCTTTATATCCAGCATGGTCTCCTGGATCCTCCGCTCCCGCGCATGGGTGGCGCTTGCCTCCGCCTTTTGTTTTTCTCTGTCCGCATAGTTAGTAAACAGGTCGATCTGTTCGACTCCATCCTCTTTGGGGACAGCCGATTCATCCAGCAGGCGGTTGGCGCTGATGCTCAGCCGGCGGATCAGCAGGTCCCGATCCACGATCCGGTCATAGAGGCTGCAAACCGCTCTCAGCAGATCGTTGGCGGAGGAGGTGTAGTCAAAGTTTTCTGTGCCAACCGCGTGCTTGGGGATCTTCCGCCCGTAGCGGTCGGTGGTCACCGGCCCCTGATAGCGATGATTTTCCACAGAGAGATTTTCAATATCGTAGCCGACTGTGAGCACCAGCTGATTGGTGGCCAGTCCCTTATCCACCAGGTCCAAGGCCAGAGCGTCCGCCATCTCCCGCACGACCAGTCTGGCTTTCTCAAACGTATAGGGGCACTGGAGCACCTGGCCGGAGACGATACTTTTATGCTCCGGCTTATACGCTTTTACATCCGCGATGGTACAGGGTTCCCATCCCCATGCGTGATCAATGAGCAGTTCGGCGTTGACGCCGAAGAGTTGATACAGCAGTTCCTCGTTATGGTAATCTGTTGGTTTTCCTATGGAGCAGCGGGCGATGTCGCCCATCGTATAGAGGCCGCAGCCCTCCAGCTTTGCCGCGTATCCTTTGCCGACTCGCCAGAAATCAGTGAGAGGGCGGTGGCTCCACAGGAGCCGCCGATAGGTCATTTCGTTCAGCTTGGCTATACGAACTCCGTCTTTATCCGCATGAACATGCTTCGCTACAATGTCCATGGACACCTTGGCCAGATACAGGTTCGTGCCCATTCCAGCCGCGGCGGTGATACCAGTAGTTTTCAAAATATCCAGGATGATGGTTCGGGTCAGTTCCCGTGCTGTCATCTTGTAGGTATCCAGGTAGTCGGTAATGTCCATGAACACCTCATCAATGCTGTAGGGATAGATGTCCTCCGGAGCAATGTATTTCAGATATACCTGATAGATCCGCGTGCTCCAATCGATATAGTTGGCCATCCGGGGCGGGGCCACAATGTAGTCCAGCTCCAGCGACGGATCCCGCCGCACCTCCGGGTCATTCCAGGAGGAACCGCTGAACTGATGTCCGGGCGCGTTCCGCCTGCGCTGGGCGTTGACCTCAGCGACCCGCTGCACCACCTCGAAAAGCCGTGCCCGACCGGAGATGCCATAGGCTTTCAGCGAGGGAGTGACGGCGAGGCAGATCGTCTTTTCTGTGCGGCGTTTGTCTGCCACTACCAGATTCGTGGTCATGGGATCCAGCCCCCGCTCCACACATTCCACCGAAGCGTAAAAGCTTTTCAAATCACAGCAAACATAGGTCCGTTCTTTCATGCCCCGGCCACTTCCTTTCAAGTCCTGATATAGTGTGTGCCCTGTGATGGCCGCCCATTCTACCCTTCTGACTATGAGCAGCGCCCTTTTTGCGGGGCGTTCCCGGTTTGTATGAGGAGTCCGCTGAACTTGAGGGCCCCATTGATTATAGCACAAATGTTTCATTGATTCTATGGAAAATATATTGCGCAGATGACAATCATAATTGCTCTGGTTCTTTTCTGTGTTTCTGCGTTTAGCGCCCTTTTTGAACGGTACAGGAGAAGGCCCGACCTACATTTTCATCATCACGTCCGGTTGTTCCTCCTCTGCCACTGGCTCCAGCTCTCTTTCGCTGGACTGGCTGACCAGTTCCGCCAGATCTGGTACAGCGCACCTGACCTGTTCTGCCACACCCTCCAGCAGCTTCAGCCGTTCCGGAGTGATGGGATATACGCTCTCCAAGGTTTCGTGGACACAGCGGTAGACCTCGGCAAGCTGCTCGTTGGTGAATAGGCGGTTCTGATCCATGAGGCCGGAGCGGACGCAGAAGTCTTGTTTCGCGGACAGGTACCCATTGGGGCCGCTTCCGGGGTCATAGTAATGGCCCTGCCACAGCCCGGTTCGACCATAGCTCCACTCCCATGTGACAAACTCAACTCCGTATCTGCTGGGGTGGCCGGCAGGCACAGCGCCGTTGAACTCCGTCAGGAGCTTATAGTTTTCGCCCAGTCCATCCACTTTCAGGTCTGGGGCCTGCTCGATGAGTGTCATGTACTCCCTGACCACACCGGCAATATCTGTGACCCGGCTTCGAGCCGCTTCTGCTGCAGGGTCTGTAGTATCATCCGTTCGGAAGCGGATGCCGCCGCTCTCGGTGACTTGGCACAGCCTGCGGTCGTTCCATTCGATTGGCAGGTGACCATCCTCCACAGCCTGTACGGTGTAACCGGCTTTCTGGAGAGCAAGTTTAAGTTCCGCAAAATAGGTGTGCTGTGTGTTGTCCATGGCTGTTTCCGTCCTTTCCTGGGCTTGGCGCCCTTTTTCGTTTGTGCCGGAAAACGAAGAACCCCGGCCTGTTGATTTTCTGATACCAACAAACCGGGACTCTATTTTTCGTATATAATTTTTCTGTACTCGGGCGCCCTTTTTGGCTTGAAAAAGGGCGCCCGCTGCTACTGTGGGCTCCCAAATATCTAAATTCAGAGTTCAAGTCCATTCGGTTTAAAAAATTCCTGTTCGGCATCTTTTTTTGAACTTCAGAAATTTTGAAAATAAAAAAGCCGCAACACCTTGGCACAGTAGACTTACAGCCCACTATATCCAAATTGTTGCGGCTTTTTGGCGGAAGCGGTGGGATTCGAACCCACGTGCCCTTGCGGACAACTTGATTTCGAGTCATTACCTACTTATGACTTTTGTTGGAAATTAAGCGAAGATGGAAGTACACAACAGAAGCCCCAATGCTGAGGTATACACCGGATTTTGACTTCCGTTTTTCGCTTTAATTCGAACCCACGGGATTTCCCGAGTTCTTCCCGTTTTTGCCCCAAATTATGACCGGAGGATAGAACTAGGATAGAACTGCACGCCAGACGGGGGAGCTTAGTCTACGTATTTTGTTATGATAAATAATTCTATTTGAACTCATTCCAAAAGTCAACAGTTTACACACCAGTGAAGCGGCTCACCTACCAATGACAGATAAACAAGAAAGAGAGTCCTGCACATGGATTTGACAAAGTATTATCCCGGCATCGCCGCAAAATATCCCGCCTATGTGACCCAACGGGAGCTATGTGAGATCTGTGGCATCTGTGCCAAAACTGCCTACAATTTGGAGCGGCGAGGTGAGATTCCCTATGCCATTGAGCAAAACTACCTGATCCGTACCCATAGAATCAAGCTAACGGATATTCTTGCCTATCTCTATCGGTCTGAGTGCAAGCAGGAAGCATATGATCCGTATATCCGTGCTATGAGAACATTCTATGACAAGCATCTCTATTCCTATCAAGACCTGCTCTCCGTAAAGGATATTCAGCAGATTACAGGTTTTTCGTCTTCGGCAATCGTGCAATGGATCAGCACAGGAATCCTAAAGGCTTTTCAGCCTGGAAAGCGGTACACCGTCCCAAAGGCTTTTATGCTGGACTTTCTGACAAGCCCATATTACCGCCGTATCCGTCGAAAGACCTCGATCCAAAAGGAATTGATGGATACATTTGAGCGTCAGTGGCAGGGAAAAGGAGGCGAGTGATATGGCACGGGCATCCAAGTATCGCTATTTGCTGAATGAGTACCCAGAAACCGTTCAGAAAGAGCAATTCCGCATCATCTGTCATATCAGCAAACGAACAGCTCGATATTTGCTGCAGTCCGGTTTGGTTCCCTGCGTACAGAGTGGGAAAAAGACCCGAAATTACACCATCAAGATGAAAGACGTTGTTCGCTATCTGGAGCGCAGGGAAATTCACCCCGAAAAATACAAACTCCCGCCCGGCTCATATAGCGGGACATACGAACCCAAGCCCATGCTTCCCGAATCTGTGACAACGGAGGAACTGCGAAAATACTACATAGAATGTTTCCGGAATATCCCCGACATAGTTTCCACGAGAGAGGCTGCGGAATTAACAGGCGCCACAGCGTCTACGGTCGCAAGATGGATCAGAACAGAAAAGTTGAAAGGCCTTTCCCTTGTTCCGGCATTCATCATCCCCAAGGTAAATCTAATCGACTTTATGGCCAGTAATGCATATTTGAACATGCGGATGAAGTCAAAAAGATTCTTTGAAAATATTGAGGGGTTTCTGTTATGGAGAGCGGGAAAATGATTGTTGTGGCCAACTAAAGGGTGGCGTGAGGAAATGCTGACCTATTTTCAGCCAATATTGAACTGGTATCCGAAAACAACACTATCAGGTTCGACTTTGTGAGTCGTCGTATATATCAGAGCGCCACCAATGTAAACGAAGCCCGGAAAGCCTTGTTTCACAAGACCTTCCGGGCTTTTAGCATAACCGGGATGGCACTGCGGTTATTGTAAGTGGTGATTATTTCAGGAAGATAAGCGGCTGCTCATCAAATAAACTAATTGTAGAAAACCTGGTAGGCAGGCCATAAAAATTATATGTAACCGTCAAAGGGAACTTCGTTCTCTGAGATTGAGCAAAGGTGGGAATAGTCATTTGGAATAAATATACGACTTGTACTAAGAGTATCTTCATACTTGCGAGAAATGGTTGCCAACAATATAAATTGACTTTCAGATATTTTATAGCGTAGTTGACCTAAATATGGGTTAGCACCAAGTACCAGACCAAGATTCTCAGATAAAAGATTGTAAACAAATTCTTTCTTTTCTTGATGAAGCATATGTTTCCAATTATTTAATGAATTTCTATCCTCGATGGTAAAATAAATTATTGGATCTATTTTACAATATGAACCGATCCAATCCTGATAAGAAATTCGGTATAGTATTTCATTTGAGCTTTTTTCAGCGGAATTTGTCACTCTACTTCCGATGTAGCAAGAAGATTCTAAACCATCAATCCACTTGCATAGGAAATGGCGTAGCAAATCTGTCCATTCAGTTGTTGTATTAAAACGCTGATAATATACATCTCGTGCTTTCTCTCGTTCTTTCCTAAATTGTGTAATTTCTGGTGCTGGACAATTTGAAAACTTAAAAAATAGCCAGCACTCTGGTTTGCCTGTGCTTTGGTGTAAGGATTGGGCCTCATAAAACTCTTCTTCAGTGCCGGATGAATATCGACCGGATGGAGTCCCCCAATGCTCCCATAATACCATAATGAAAAGATCACATTTTTTGATTTCTGCGTTGATTAGAGACTGAGGCCGTCCGTTTCCGGGCAAAGTATTTTCCCAACCCAAAATTTCAAAATGAAAGCCTGCAGGGTGAGCTTTAATTACATTCACTTCTGTAACAACGTCCACCAAGGCTCTTCTCTCTGGCATAAGGTCACCCGGTGTAGCAATGAATATTTTTTTTGCTTGATAGTAATCACTAGTCATTTTAATCCTCATCTCTACATACGATTGAACGATATACCCAATGCCCATTGTTAAAGTATTTAACAAGTTTTCCTTCGGCAGTAAAAGTAGCAAGAATACGATTTGCTGTCGCCGCCGATACCCCACACAACTCCCGCACATCAGCGTTCATGATATAGTCATGGGTTTTCAGGAACTCCTCGATCTTTCTCCATCGGAGCGTTGACTTATCCATCTTTCCATCGCTCATTTCATCACTCGCATTGATGGCCTCTATGAGTGATGCTTTGATGGCCGAGAGCATGAACTCAATAAACACTGTGGACTCTCCCGCATCGTTGGAGGAGTTGATGGCCGCATAATACTCCGGCTGGCGGTCATGGATGATGGACTCCACCGGAAGCCAGGCAAAGGCCGGATTCCACTTGGAGAGGAGCAGCGTATGCCACAGACGCCCCACACGCCCATTTCCGTCAGCAAAGGGGTGAATCAGTTCCAGCTCATAGTGGAACACACAACTGCGGATGAGTATATGCACATCGCTGGTTTTTACCCAGTCTAGCAGTTCCAGCACTAGATCGGGGACATACTGGGGTAGCGTCCCAAAATGCAGGACGTGCCCTTCGCTGTCTACCACGCCCACAGGCCGGCTTCGGAACATACCGGATTCCTCCACTAGGCCCCGCGTCATAATGCCGTGGGCCAGCAGCAGGTCGTCCACAGAATACGGATCAAGTTCATCAAGCAGGTCATAAATCTCATAGGCGTTCTTTACTTCTGCAATATCCTTAGGCGGGGCGAGAACGTGCTTGCCGTTTAGCACGGCAGTCACTTGCTCCAGAGAAAGTGTGTTCTGTTCAATAGCAAGTGATCCGTGTATGGTTCGGATACGATTGGCGCGGCGGAGTGTAGGATTTGCGGACAGGGGAGAGGCTGCGGTCAAGCGGCCCATCAGCTCAGCGATCTCCGCCACATGGTCAATGATCTGGTTCGTGATTTCAAAGGGAGGCTTTTTGTTTCTCATGCAAATACCTCGCAACTGTAAATGATTGGTTTAATTATATCACACATCGCTCATTTCATCAATCAAGGTATTGTCCCTATTTGAGCGATGCGTTTCAAATTGTATGTCAGTTTTTATATTGTCTGTACTGGGAGAGCGTGTTAAATACGCTCTCCTTTTTTGATGGGGGTGATGGCTATGGTTTCAGTAGAGCTTTCTTACTATTACGGCTATGAGTCTGAACAGTTTTCCTTTTACCGCATACCCAAACTGCTTTTTACAGATAGTCGCTTTGCAAACCTATCGACGGATGCAAAGCTCCTTTATGGTATTTTACTAGACCGCATGAGTCTGTCAATGAAGAATGGATGGCATGACGAGCAGGGACGAGTATACATCATATTTACCTTGGAAGATGTTACTGAAACACTTGGCTATAGGACAGAAAAGGCAATTAAGCTGTTTCATGAGTTGGATACCAAGAAAGGAGTTGGTTTAATTGAACGAGTGCGCCAGGGCCAGGGGCGTCCAGCTTTGATCTATGTAAAAAACTTTGCCGGAAAGGGGCAGACATCTGAAAAACCAAAATCAAGACCTCGGAAAAACAGAAGTCAAGACCTCGGATAATCGAAGGTCAAGACTTCGGAAAAACCGAGGGAAATAAGACGGAGTATAGCAATACTGAGAAGAGTAAAGAAGAAGTACATACCGAAAAAAGAATACCAGCAGCCTGTGCTTTTTCAGTGCAGGCTGATAATCGAAATGGAGGTGTCATGAATGCACACAATCGCACTGGCTAATCAGAAAGGAGGCGTGGGAAAGACTACCACGGCGGCAAGTTTGGCCATTGGTCTTTCTCGGCAAGGTAAAAAAGTTCTTCTGGTTGATGCAGACGCCCAGGGCAATCTCACCCAGCTTTTAGGCTGGGAGCAGCCGGACGAGTTGAATCCAACCTTGGCAACCATCATGGGGAAGATCATCACCGATCAGCCCCTCGTTGCGCAGGAGGGGATTCTGCACCACCAGGACGGCGTGGATCTGATGCCCGCCAACATTGAACTGTCCGCCACTGAGGTAACGCTGGTGAACACCATGAGCCGGGAAACGGTTTTGCGGCAATATCTATCCACCGTCCAGAAAGACTACGACTATGCCATCGTGGACTGTATGCCTTCCCTGGGTATGCTGACCATCAACGCATTGACAGCGGCCAATACCGTCATCATCCCCGTGCAGGCCCACTATCTGCCCGCCAAAGGCCTGGAGCAGCTTCTCAAGACGGTTATGCGAGTAAAGCGCCAGCTGAATCCCGGCTTGGAGATCGGAGGCATCCTGATGACGATGGTTGACAGCCGCACTACTCTTTCACGTGGGGTTATTGAGCAAATCCGGGTAGCCTACGGAGGCAGGGTGTTCCGCAGCGAAATCCCCCGGTCTATCCGTGCCGCTGAAATCAGCCTGGAGCACAAGAACATCTTTGAGCACGACAGGGAGGGGCGGGTAGCAAGCGCCTATGAATCTTTTACCAGGGAGGTGATGAAACTTGGTAGGGAACGTCAGAAACATGGGCCTGACCTCACTCGATGATCTGTTCAAAAGTGAGCAGGAACGGCAGCAGGACACCCACGAGCGCATCCTGAATATTCCCGTGGGTGAGATTTACCCCTATGCCAGACAGCCGTACTCCATCAAGAGGCCCACGCCGGATCTGGTTCGACTGATGGACAGCATCGAGCAGGTGGGGGTTGCGGAGCCGCTGATCGTGCGGCCCCGGACGGAGGGTGGCTACGAGATTATCTCCGGCCATCGCCGTGACTACTGCGCCAGAACAGTGGGCCTGGAAAGCCTGCCGGTTATCATCCGGGAGTATACGGATGATGAGGCGGACATTCTGGTGGTGGACTACAACATCACCCGTGAGGACTTGCTGCCCAGTGAAAAGGCCAGAGCGTACAGCTTGAAGTTGGAGGCCATGAAGCGGCAGGCCGGACGGCCCTCAAAAAATTCTCTCCAAGTTGGAGAGAATTTTCGCGGGAAGTATTCTGTCCAAATTTTAAGTGAGCAAGTTGGCGAAAATGTGACGAGCATTCAGCGGTATATCCGCCTGACAAAGCTGATCCCGCCTCTGCTGGAGCAGGTGGACAACGGGGTTTTGAAGGTCACGCCCGCAGCGGACTACATTTCGCATCTGAGCGAAAAAGAGCAAGCCTCGCTACTGGTCATTATGGAACGTGATGAGGTATCCCCCAGCCTGGGACAGGCCAAACGGCTCAAGGAGCTGAGTGAGGAGGGGAAGTTGGATGCTAATGCTATGGAGGTACTTCTTCGGGAGGACAAGTCCCTGGCCCGGAAAGTGACCTTGAAAAATGATCGTCTGCAAAAATACTTCCCGCCCAGCTATACTCCGAAGCAGATGGAAGAAGTGATTATCAGGTTGCTGGAGCAGTGGCAGAGAAGGAAACTGCGGGATCAAGAGCGATAGCAGCAGAATTCAATCATGCGATGCTAAACGGCTCATAGAGCTGTTTTTTGTTACCCATAAGGAGGTCAAAATGCGCGGAACGCTACCGGAACAATGCTGTTCCATCCTGCCCAGCACCGGGGAACTGATTTTGATTAAGCGAGGCGAACGTGGATACTACCGCAGCGAGTGGAACACGGACAGCCGGAAGGAAAACAAGAGCATTGCGGACTTCACCAACAGCCGCATGGGGATTACACCGGCGCAGATGGAAGCCATGGTCTGCGGCTCCATGTGCGGCTGGGATGTTCCCGGCGCACAGCCCCAGTTCTATCTCGACAGAGCATCCAAGGAAAAGAGTGTTGTCATCACCGGCCACATCAAACATCCCGTCTTGTCCACCTACTTTCCAGTGAAAGGGCATCTTCACACCTACCGCATCATGGGGACGGACGCCTACTATATCGACTTTTCTTCCATGCCCAAGATGATGATGGAAGAACGGCTGGGGTACACCTATCATCCCGAATTGGTTACAGGAGAGCTTATGATCCCTGTCTCTTATCAGCAAGGGCAAAACGGAAGCTATACCCTGTACTTGGGAAATGGCTCTTTCCGGCATACCTCGGAACAATATAAAGGCTATACGATGATGGCATCTGTGAGCATGGAAGATCGGGAAATTGCGGTAGGGTTTCATTCCCAGGCCTCCCATCAGTATGCTGTTTGGGACTGGCAACCAAATCACAAGCCCAATCCTGCACATACGAGCTTTACAGAGTACACAGAAGCCATGAAATGCTTTGAAACGCACACCACCACGCTCCACGCACTGCATCGCCATTTGCGGAGAGAAAATCATAAACACAAAGATTCCACAGGAAGGGAGCGTTAAAGATGGCTGTCCCCGAAATGGCGGGGGATTATGAAATCCTCCAATCCGTCCGTTTGGGCGGACGTATGATGCTCCTGGGCTATAATCCCAGAGACAAGGAGATGCCTTACATGACCTGTTACCAGCAATATAACCTGCTGGGTGAGAAGATCTTCCCCCAGGCGGTTGCCGGTGATAACTATGTCGAGATCTTGCAAATCTTTCTGAACCGCTTACAGGATCAGCAAAAAGCGGTGGCGGAATTCCGGGAGAAGCGTGCTGTACCCATTGAAGTGCTGGGAGCCGAGCATTGTCGTGAGCGTGGCGAGAAAGAATCCCTGGAGGGCAAACTTGTGATTCTCAGGCCGACCAGCTTGGCCGCTGAGTACCGCACGGCGGATTGCCAGCTGGGGTACGCAGTGGGCGGCTTTGGGTGCAGCGCAGGAGCAAGAGGCAGAGCCGTGTACTTTCAGGAACTGTTTTCAGGGGAGCGGTGCCGGTGGGATGTCTCGGATGTTTTAGGGATTGCGGATCTCACCAAACTGCCTGATTGGGCGAAGGAAAAGGTGAAGGAGCATGACCGCAACCCACTGAAAAAAGCACGAGGAGGGCATGAACGATGAGCCAGGAACCTATCAACATTGCGGGCGTTTGCGCCTTTCCCAATCCGAATGGGGTGCGGGATATGCGGTTTGTGGACTGCAACTACAAGACGCTCTTTCGCCTGCCCAACCACAGCAGCATCATTATGACAAAGCCGGACGGCACTCAAATGAAGCAGCAGTGCTCTTACATCGACGACTACCACATCTACATCGGGCAGTGCGGCTTTCACATCATGGAGTTTGCGGAAATGGCGTGGCGCAACGGCTACACCTACCTGCCGGAGCATCCGAGAGAGCAGGACTGCTGCGACACCTACGCACTCTACCAGCTCAAGGACGTCATCAAGACGGATTACTTCTGCTGTACCTATGAACGGGCCAAGGGGCGGATCAGACCCGCCGATTATCGCTGCGTGTACCGTAGTAACCTAGGCCCCGGAACCACGCTGGAGGATCTTCGCAAAAAGCACAGCGTGGAGCACCGGCCCGGAGGCGGCACCCTCCGTTCTCTCTGCGACAGCGATATTCTGCTGGTCAACCAGGGCGGTAAGCAGACTGCCTACTATGTGGAGGCCGAAAAATTCCAGGAGCTGTCCGACAGCTTTGCGGCGCAGCTTCCCCAGCAGGACAAGCCGGAAAAGAACAAGCACAAGCATGAATTTGAACGATAGGAGGAAACATGGCGAGCAAGCTGCAAATCGTCACGGAGTTCAGCCAGAAGAAAATCCTGGAACTAGCCTCTGTGCGTGGGAACTGGCAGCGGTACTTAAAAACTGCCGCCAGGATTTATAAGTACCCCTTCCGGGATCAGCTTCTGATCCACGCCCAGCGTCCCGACGCCACCGCCTGCGCCACCATTGAGTTCTGGAACAGCCGGATGGATCGCTGGGTAAACCGGGGGAGCAGGGGCATCGCCCTGTTGGATGACTCCGGCCACAAGACCCGGCTCAAGTATGTCTTTGATGTATCAGACACGCACCCTGGGCGTCACCGCCCCCAGGAGGCGCAGCTCTGGCGGATGGAACCCGCCTATGAGGAAGCGGTGCTGGAATCCATCAGCAACAGCTTTGAGGTGGAGCGAGAACCCGGCGTCTCATTTGCAGAGCAGATCTGTTCCATGAGCCAGGTGATTGCGGAGGACAATCTGACCGATTACCTGGAAGAACTTCGCAACACCAGGGAGGACAGCTTCCTGGAAGATCTGGATGACCTGAATCTCTCCGTGCGGCTGAAAACCTTGCTGGCAAACAGCCTTGCTTACACGGTGCTGACCCGCTGTGGCTATGACGCAGACCGTTACTTCGACGAAACGGATTTTGAGTTCATCCACGATTTCTCCACCTATGAAACGGTATCTGTTCTGGGCAACGCCTCCAATTCCATCTCAAAAATGGTGCTGCTGGAGATTGGGCGCACCATTCGGCAGCAGGAGCGCACTTCAAAATTTGCCAAGCGCCAGAACCCTGTGTATGATAGGGCCACAGAGGAACAACCCAGGACGGCACGAAAGGAGATTGAACACCATGACCGAGGAACTGACCTACACCCAGATCGGGGAGTATCTGTATCCCGACCTGACTCTGCCGGAGGCGGAGGACGTCCCGATGGGCAAGTACGGGATGCTGCACAAGACGTACCTGAAGGAGCACAAGCCGATGCTGTACGACCGGCTGTTGCTGGCGGGCAAGCTGGACGGGCACCTGATGGACATCGACCGGCGGGCCACCGAGATGGTGGAGCATCTGACGAGGGAGCTGGCGCAGCAGAACCGGGTGGACGAGGAGATGAAGGCCACCAATCAGATGGCGTGGGTACAGGCCATGAACAACTTCAAGGCGTCGGCGGAGGAAGTGGTACTCCGGCAGCTGATTTACAGCTGATCCCACCAGCGGAACAACTTCATACCCCACCTACGGAAGCGGAGAATGTAATGCTTACATCCTCCGCTTTTTTTGTTGGACAGCAAGCGGTTGACCAATTCCTGCGCTATGGCGGCAATACGGATCAGCTGCGGATGCGGGTGATTCACCTGTTTCAGATGGACATTCCCCTGCCCCTTATGACCACCCGCCTCCAGGCCCTCTATCACGGCGGCAACGGTATCACCACAGAGCACGGCCCCATGGCCGCATGGTATGACGAGGACGGCATCCATCTTGCCCATGGAGATCGTGCCAGATATGAAGCCAACGCCCAGGTCATCCCCTGGGAGAGTGCAGTCCAGCGCATCGGAGAGCTGCTGGAGGCCGGTCAGTTTGCCAGCAACGTGGAGTTGCTGGAGGCAGATGGGTATGAGCGCAGCCTTTTGGCGGAAAGCCTGATTTATCTGTACCGTGACCTGAACCGGGAAGATCACCCGAATGACTTCCTTCCCTGCCTAACCGACGGAGCAAAATGGCTGGACTTTCCGAAAGATCAACCTCGCCTCTCCGACCTTCTGGCAGACCCGGAATTCCGAAAAACACTGCTGGCCGAATACCGGACATTTCTTGCCGCCTATCAGCAAGATCGCTCTATCATGCGCTTTCACTACCACGATTTTCGTGGTGTGCTGAATCGCCTGGAGGAGCTGGACTTGCCCCGCAAGACCTTCAGCACCACCTTGACAGAGCTGCCTGCCATCATGCCCTTCATCACGGAGGACGAGATCGACGAGGCCCTTTCCGGCGGAAGCCACTTTGAGGGCGGGCCGAAGCGAATTTACGGCTTCTTTCAGGAGCCACACGATACCAAGGAAAAGGCGGACTTCCTGCGGAAGGAGTACGGCACAGGTGGTCATTCCCACGCACTGTCCAGCTCTGGATACAGCCATGAGGACTATGATAGCAAGGGTATCCGCTTCACCAAACGGAACTGCCCGGAAATCCATCTCACCTGGGTGAAAGTAGCTCAGCGTGTTGAGGATCTGGTGCGTAAAGACCTCTACCTCTCCCCGGAGGCCATGTGGGAGTATGAGGATGAGCTTGCCAGCCAGGAGGTGCCGGTGGGCCAGGAGCCTGCCCCCATGCAGTACAACACCGTCAAGGAGCGATACCCCAACCATGTGGTGCTGTTTCAGGTGGGCGACTTCTATGAACTTTATGGCGAGGACGCCAAGACCCTTGCGCCGGAGCTGGGGCTGACCCTGACCACCCGCCCCGTCCCTGGGGTTGGCCGAGTGGAAATGTGCGGCCTTCCTGCCCACCGGCTGGAGCACTACACCAACCGACTGCGCCGCAGCCGTGATGTTCTGGTTTCCTCCCTATCAGACATGGAAACGGAGCGCCGTGAGACGGTCATGGAGCGATTCAGCGGCCCTCGCCGGTATCAAATCCCGCTGGGCAGCACGGTGTATATCGGCACAAAACCCTATGAGATGCAGTCCCTCGGAGAAACCACCGTCACGCTTTACGACCCGGAATTTCCGCTGTTCACCCAGGAGTTCCCCCGTGCCGACTTTGATCGGAAGCTGGAGGAAAATCCGCTCAACGAGCAATATTTCCTCCCCGATACGCCCCAGGAACAGGCGCAGCCGACTGATACACGGGCTTATAGCGACGAGTATCGCCTGCTTGACCGGCTGCGCACCGACTGTGAGTATTTTCTGGGTGAGGGACAGCGAAACGAGAAGCACCTATGGGCCGGGAATGTATCCGCACAGATCCACAAAATGCGAGAGCTGTACGATACCCTGCCCGAAAAACCGGACTGGCTCACCAGGGAGCAAATCGAGGATTACGCCGACCGCATGGCTGCCCGGTATCAAGTGGCCGTCTACCACCACTTTGAGAACGGCTTTGATGAGCGGTTGGATTATCAGACCCTGGAAGAAGCGGAGCGAGTGGCCCAGGGATATGTGGACGGCACCATGGAAGATGACGGCTTCCAGTATGACGGCGCTGCCGTCTATGATCTGAAGGAGGAACGTTACCTTCGCATCATCGGAGAGTACCCTGACCCGGCAGCACACGCTCAGGTCAGGGAAAACGCTTTAGAGCATCCAGTCCCGGAGCCGGAGCAAACGGAGCCGCTTCCCGACCTGGAAGCCGAGGTGAAGGCTTGGGAGGCGGAACAGGCCGCAAAAAAACAGGCCGTCATTGATATCCTCTCAGATCGAGAGAAGATCATTGTCCAGGCCATGGAAACCGCCGGTTTCCTGTTCACCCTATGGGAAGGGAGATCAGAGATCACATTTTCCGCTGGAGAGTTTGGGTATCCATCAGTCTTTAAGACTTGGGATGAGGCGTATGAGTGGATCAACGAGGCGCAGCTGAAGGATACCCCCGGCCTTCGGGAGCAGGTACAAGCTATCCTTCACCCGGCCCTAGATGAAAAGGGCCAGCTTTCCCAGGCGGCTCCTGCGGTTCAGCACGAATTGACCAACGAAGAATACGCCCAGGCCAACCTGATCCCCGGCGAAACTGAATTTGAGCAGGATGGGCGCAGATACCGGGTACACAGCGTAGATCTCGCCACCAATCAGGTGGAGTTGACCGACCTCACCTTTGCGCAGTCGGCGGGATTTCCCATCCTGCGAATGGAGTACATCGGCACCATCCGGGCCTACTTGGAACATCCGGCTCCGCCGGAGCCGCCCAGGGAACCGAAAAAATCCCGTACCGCAACACTCTCCAATGTCCTCTACCCGGAGCAGACAGACCGCCATGACCATCGCATCACAGATGATGCCCTTGGTGTTGGGACGCCCAGCCAACGCTACCAGAACAACATCGCCGCCATCCGGCTATTGAAGCAGCTGGAGAGCGAGGAGCGGCTGGCCACGCCGGAGGAACAGGAGATTCTTTCCCGGTATGTGGGCTGGGGTGGTTTGGCAAACTGCTTTGAAGAAGCCAACCACAACTACCTGGAGCTGAAAAACCTACTTTCCCCGGATGAGTACAAGGCAGCGAGAGAATCCACCCTGACCGCCTTCTACACGCCCCCGGTGGTCATTCGTTCCATGTATCAGGCCCTGGAGCAGATGGGATTTGAGACAGGAAACGTGTTGGAGCCGTCCTGCGGCACCGGCAACTTCCTGGGCATGATGCCGGAGCGTATGTCCGGCTCCAGGCGCTATGCCGTTGAACTGGACGAGATCAGCGGACGGATTGCCCAGCAGCTCTACCAGACCACCTCTGTGACCATCCAGGGCTACGAAAAGACCAACCTGCCGGACAGCTTCTTCGATGTGGCCATCGGCAACATCCCCTTTGGCAACTTCAAGGTGGCCGACCGGCGCTATGACAAGCATAACTTCCTGATCCACGACTACTTCTTTGGCAAGACCCTGGACAAAGTACGCCCCGGTGGTATCGTGGCCTTTGTCACCAGCAAAGGCACCCTGGACAAGGAAAACCCTGCGGTGCGCAAATACATCGCTCAGCGGGCCGACCTGCTGGGTGCCATCCGCCTGCCCAATGACACCTTCAAGGGCGCTGCCGGCACGGAGGTCACGTCCGATATTCTGTTCCTGCAAAAGAGAGATTCTCTCATAGATATTGAACCCGACTGGGTGCATCTTGGTGTCAATGAAAGCGGCCTCAAGATGAACCAGTATTTCATTGACCACCCGGAAATGATTCTGGGTGATATGAAGGAGGTCAGCGGCCCCTATGGGCCTGAGACGGCCTGTATCCCCTTCGAGGGCCAGGAACTCTCCGATCTGCTGACTTCCGCCATCGGCAACATTGGCGGCTCCATCCAGGAGTATGAGCGTGAGGAAGGGGATGAACTGGAGGAGGATCGCTCCATCCCGGCAGACCCCACCGTGCGCAACTTCTCCTATACTATCGTGGACGGAGAGGTCTACTACCGGGAAAACAGCCGCATGAATCCGGTGGAGGTGTCCACCACCGCCCTGGGGCGCATCAAAGGTTTGATCGGCCTGCGGGACTGTGTGCGGCAGCTCATTGAGTACCAGACGGAGGATTACCCGGATTACGTCATCAGCGCCGAGCAGCAGCGGCTGAACGGCCTGTATGATACCTTTGTGAAGAAGTATGGCCGTATCTCCCAGCGGGCCAATAACTCCGCCTTCCACTCGGATAACTCCTATTTCCTCCTGACCTCTCTGGAGGTTACGGACAGCGACGGCAACTTCATCCGCAAGGCGGATATGTTCACCAAGCGCACCATCAAGCAAAAGATCAGCGTCAGCCGGGTGGACACCGCATCGGAGGCCCTGGCCTTATCCCTGGCAGAAAAAGCCTGCATCGACCTCCCCTACATGACCAACCTGACCGGAAAAGACGAGGCAACCCTGGTGGAAGAACTGCATGGAGTGATGTTTCAGCTTCCTGACAGGGTGGATGATGAGGGAAATCCCATCTATGTGACAGCGGACGAATATCTTTCCGGCAACGTGAGACAGAAGCTGCGGCAGGCGGAGGAGGCTGCGGAAGCCGACAGCCGGTTCCGTGTCAATGCCGAAGCCCTGAAAGCCGTGCAGCCAGTGGATCTGACCGCCAGTGAGATCTCCGTGCGGCTGGGTGCCACCTGGCTCCCGCCGGAAGATGTGGCACGGTTTATGTTTGAGCTGTTCGACACCCCCAACTATGCCCGCTTCAACATCAAGGTGCATTACTTCAAAATGACCGGCAACTGGAACATCGAGGGAAAAAGCTACGACCGTTCCAGCATCAAGGCCAACAACACTTACGGCACCAACCGTATCAACGGCTACAAGATTGTTGAGGAAACCCTCAACCTGAAGGATGTGCGGATCTTCGACTATGTGGAGGACGCCGATGGCCGTAAGACAGCGGTGCTCAATAAAAAGGAAACCGCCATCGCTCAGTCCAAGCAGCAGCTAATCAAACAAGCCTTTGCCGATTGGATCTGGAAAGACCCGGAGCGCCGGGAACGGCTCTGCAAGCTCTACAATGAAACCTTCAACGCCATCCGGCCCCGTGAGTACGATGGCAGTCATCTGAACTTTGTGGGCATCAACCCGGAAATCACCCTGCGGCGGCACCAAGTGAACGCCATTGCCCACATTCTCTACGGAGGGAATACCCTGCTGGCCCACGTTGTAGGTGCAGGCAAGACCTTTGAAATTGTCGCCGCCGCCCAGGAGAGTAAGCGGCTGGGACTGTGCAGTAAATCTCTCATTGCCGTCCCAAACCACCTGACCGAGCAGTGGGCCGCTGAATACCTCCAGCTATATCCCTCTGCCAACATTCTCGTGGCCACAAAAAAGGACTTTGAACCGAAAAACCGCAAGAAGTTCTGTGGCCGCATTGCTACCGGAGACTACGACGCCATCATCATCGGACACTCTCAACTAGAGAAAATTCCCATGTCCATAGAGCGGCAGCGGGCCATCCTGGAGGAGCAACTGAGAGAAGTTTTGGACGGAATCAGTGACTTGAAGCGGAGCAACGGGGACAACTTCTCCATTAAACAGATGGAACGCACCAAAAAGGGGTTGAAGGCCAAACTGGATAAGCTCAACGATCAGAGCCGCAAAGATGACATCGTGACCTTTGAGGAACTGGGCGTGGACAGGCTTTTCGTTGATGAGGCCCACAACTATAAAAATTTGGCCGCTTACACGAAAATGCGGAATGTGGGCGGCATCAGCCAGACGGAAGCGCAGAAGTCCAGCGACCTCTACATGAAGTGCCGCTATCTGGACGAGCTGACCGGAGGCCATGGCGTAGTATTCGCCACCGGCACCCCTATCTCCAACTCCATGGTGGAGATGTATACCATGCAGAAGTATCTCCAGCACGACACGCTGCAAGGGAATGATCTGCTCCACTTTGACGCTTGGGCCTCCACCTTTGGCGAGACTGTGACCGCCATTGAGCTGGCCCCGGAGGGCACCGGCTACCGGGCCAAGACCCGATTCGCCAAGTTCTATAATCTCCCGGAGCTTATGAGTATGTTCAAAGAGATTGCGGACATACAGACGGCGGATATGCTCAATCTCCCCGTACCCAAGGCCAACTACCACCATGTGGCGTTGAAACCCTCCGAACATCAAAAGGAGATGGTGGCAGACCTCAGTGAGAGGGCTGAGCGTGTCCGCAATAAGATGGTGGATAGCAGCGAGGACAATATGCTCATGATTACCAACGATGGCCGCAAGCTGGCGCTGGATCAGCGGCTGGTTAATCCGCTGCTGCCGGACAGCGATACCGGCAAGGTCAGCGCCTGTGCCGACAACATCTATGAGATCTGGCAGCGTACCGCCCCGCAGAAGTCCACCCAACTGGCCTTCTGTGACCTGTCCACCCCAAAAAGCGACGGCACCTTCAACGTATACGATGACCTGCGGGACAAGCTGATTGCCAAAGGAATCCCCGCTGAGCAGATCGCCTATATCCATAACGCTAATACCGAGCAGCAGAAAAAGGAGCTGTTCGGTAAGGTGTGCAACGGAGAAGTCCGAGTGCTGCTGGGCAGCACTGCAAAGATGGGAGCCGGAACCAATGTTCAGAAAAAGCTGGTGGCCTTGCACCACCTGGATTGTCCCTGGCGTCCGGCAGATCTTCAGCAGCGGGAAGGCCGCATCATCCGCCAGGGCAACGAGAACAAGGAGGTTGAAATCTACACCTATGTGACAGAAAACACCTTTGACAGCTACCTCTACCAGCTGGTAGAGAGCAAGCAGAAGTTCATCGGCCAGATCATGACCAGCAAATCTCCTGTCCGCTCTGCCGATGACATTGACGAAACGGCCCTCAGTTATGCAGAAATCAAGGCCCTGTGTACCGGCAACCCCTACATCAAGGAGAAGATGGATCTGGACATTGATGTGGGGCGGCTTAAGCTGCTGAAAGCCAACCATCTCAGTCAGAAATACAGCCTGGAGGATCAGATTCTAAAGAGCTTCCCCAAGAGCATTGCCAGTTTGGAACAGCAGATCGCCGGTTATAAAAAAGATATGGCATACCTGGCCGAAGAAACAAAGCCTAACCCAGACGGGTTCTCGCCTATGGTGCTTCATGGAACGGAATATACCGAGAAAAAGGGCGCTGGTACGGCGATCCTGGAGGCGTGTAAAGCCATGACCAGCCCGGAGGCCGTTGTCATCGGTGCCTATCGTGGCTTCACCATGGAGCTGTCCTTTGACACCTTCCGGCGGGAATACCAGCTTGCCTTGTGCCATGAGCTGCGCCACACGGTCACATTGGGCACGGACACCTATGGCAACCTCCAGCGCATAGACAACGCCCTGGAGGGCCTGGAGAGCCGTCTGAAGGACTATGAGCAGGCCCTGGAGGATACCAAGGCCCAGCTGGAAACCGCCAAGGTGGAGGTGCAGAAGCCCTTTGCCCAGGAGGAGGAACTGGCCACCAAATCCGCCCGCTTGGAGGAACTGAACACCCTGCTGAATATGGATCATCGGGACAGCGAAATGGCCGAGCCATCGGCTGAGGAAATGGAAGAACAAAATGAACGGAATGCCCCTCGCCGCAGCCGTGGGGTGGAGCGTTAAACATGAGCGGCACCCAGTAAACATGGGTGCCGCTCAACAGAAGGAGGTTTGGATATGGATGACGGCAGATACACCATGACCCTGGATGAAGTGCCCGCAGAGATCATTGCTATCCGGCAAATAGGTGTCCCCTGTGGTCTGATCCAGCCCCGCATGGAGGCGGGGTACTTGCTCACGGATGGTACGGCCCTGCTGGAGAGTGAAAAGGATGAGAACGGGTTCTACATCGGTGGGGCCGGGATGGACGGAATGTATCTCAGAACGCCGCAGCGGTATGAGCCGGTGCGGGACGATAGCGGCAAGGTCACGGCCTTCCGGCTCATGAGCAGCTATCTGACTCGTTTCAGTGGCCAGGAGCTGGAGGCCATTTTCCAATATGGCCTGAACACGAAGGAGAATCTGCTTCACGACCTGGAGGCCGTGGTGCAAGCGGTCAAGCAGCCGGAGATTCGTGCGGCCTTTTCCGGCGCACGAAATAAGTTGGAGTCCATCCCCCCGGAGGATTGCCGCCGTCTGATGGCGGACATCCGAGCAGCCTACAAGGGCAGGCATGAGCAGTCTATCCGGCAAAGGCAACAGTCCGCTGGTAAGTCCAAGAGAAGGGATAGGGAGCGATAATGGAGGTGACTTTATGAACGAATCGCAGATCAATTTGGATCTGTATTACAAAATGCGGGAGGAGCAGGACGAGTACCGTAGCTGGCTGTTATCTCAGACGCCCAAAGAGATCCTAAACCATGCCAACGAGTACAGCGTCCGTGAGGACATTCTGGCAACCATGTGCGAAGGCCATCTGCCTCCCATGCTCGCCAAAGCTCTCATAAACTCCGAACACCCCCTTGCAAGTGTGTATGCTGACTTACAAAACAGCGATTACAGGGATAGGAACTATGAGGATTTGATTAATGTGATCCAGAGCTGTGCAGCAAGGGAACTTAGAGAATCCCCCCGCTTTATGGAAATCTGCATCTACCAAATTGACCCAGACAAAGATCAACACCGGATTGCCTTTTGTTCGTCGGAGGAGCTTGTGAAGTTCCAGGGAAGTGATCGAGTAGAGAGCGGCATCTACAACCGTGTCTTTCAGGGCATCGTGGACTGTCCTACTCTGGATGGCGTTTACTGTAAGTTTAACTCCGATCCGCCGGAGGGCTATACCGGAAGCCCACTAACTATATCGGATGTTGTTCATGTCATCCATTCCCAATCAGTAGAGCCTGGGTTTTATTTCTGTGAGAAGTTTGGATACAAGAGAATTGACTTTGAACCAGAGAAAACGCAGGACATGACCCATGCAATTTCTGTCCTGCTGCTGGAGCCTGGAAAGGTGGCTAAACCGACTTTGGTCAACAACACTCTGAAAGATATGCAGCAGTTGGTTGGAGGCAACATCGAGGTACTTTCCTTACCGGGTGGCTGTCAGCTCGTTTGTAATGAGGACGGCAAATTCCTCACGCTTCCCCAAAACCGTGCCCTTAAAGATGAAGCTGGAAAAGTGGTGGATGTACTGGTTGGAACCTGCTTTATCTGTGGCGCAAAAGGCGATGAATTTATTAGCCTGACTCCTGACCAGATGAAACAGTTCAAAAAGGAATTTCAGTATCCGCAGAAATTAGTACGGCGCAACAATGAGATCGTGGCAAAGGACATCAAGCCTCACGAAATGGAACGGTAGGTGAAGTCAAAATGGGCTATCAGGAGAGTTTATTTTACATCAGGCCGCAGCGCCATTTTGACAAAATGGTGCGTGCTTATGAGAAAGCGGAGTATGCGGGATATTATGAAGTCGCCGGTGCGAAACCTCGCTCCGTGATCGTACTAAAGCAGCCCGCCGGAGAACTTCCTGCGGGTACCCGACTCCTGTGGGTATGCGGAGATCGGAGCTTTCATTCGCCCGCCGGAGCGTTCGGCGGGCAGCTCCATACCGGCGGAAAAATCGATGTAATTCCGGTGGAGAAACTATTTGACGGCCCGGAAGATCCCCGGCTTTCCAACATTGATTTGGATTCCCCTCAAACCACGGAAAATGACTATTTGAAGCGGTACAGTGCAGACCATTATGCTTATCGGATCAAGTATGATCGGGAGCGTTAAATAGCCGCACGCTCTTTCCTCAAAAATCAATCTGAAACCAGGAGGTGAACTGAGTGCCGTACTACACAAAAGAACAAATCCAGCAGGCTCGGCAAGTAGATTTGCTGACTTACTTACAACGCCACGACCCCGGAGAATTGGTTCATGTGAGCGGCGGAACTTACTGCACAAAAACCCATGACTCACTGAAAATCTCCAACGGAAAATGGTGCTGGTGGAGCCGCAATATTGGAGGCTCTACCGCCCTGGATTATCTGGTCAAAGTGTGTGGCTGCAAACTGCCGGAGGCGGTTGGAATGATCCTCGGTGAGCAGCCCCAGCTTTCTTCCCGGCCTGTATCAAAACCGCCTCCTAAACCTCGTCCCGACTTCCAGCTGCCGGAACGAAATCCCGATACCAAACGAGTGTTTGCCTATTTGTGCGCCAGGGGAATTGATGCCGAGATCATCAATCACTGCATTAAATCGGGTCAACTTTATGAGGACGCCAAACGGCATAATTGCGTGTTTGTGGGCTTTGAAAATGGCACGGCAAAATATGCCTCCTTGCGTGGTACGTTGTCTCACTCAACCTTTGTTGGTGAGGTGGCCGGAAGCGATAAACGGTATTCATTCTGTATGCCGCTGCAAGCCAACAACCGGGAGAGCGTGTGTGTTTTTGAAAGCGCCATTGACGCTCTTTCCTATCTCAGCATCTTAAAACGGAAGGGGCAGAATTGGCGAAGTGCCAACTGCCTGTCCCTGTCTGGAATTTATCGTCCCAAGGCCGGCGCAGAGCTAAAACCACCGCTGGCATTGGAAACCTATCTCCAGCACAATCCGGGCATTCAAAAAATCATTTTGTGCCTGGACAACGATGAGCGTGGTCGGGAAGCAGCGCAGGCCCTTCAACAGTGTCTGCACGGGTATCAGGTGTTGGACAATCCCCCGCCTAAGGGGAAGGATTACAACGACTATTTGCAGATTCAGAAAGGAATCGCAGGCCGGGTTAAAACCCGTGGGGGAGAGGAGCGGTAGTTTTTTCGGGAAGGTACCGGGGGAAGGAGCGGCTTTGCCGCTCTTTCCGCAAGCATCGCATTTGGACGGCCAAATGCAGCTTGTTAGGGGGGAGCACCCCCTAATACCCCCGTTTAGAAAGGAGGCTTTCATGCGAAACCGTCCGATCAAACTATCTGTCCGTGTGAATCAGACGGAGAATCAATATCTCACGTTGCAGGCGCATTCATCCGGCCTTTCCAAGGAAGCGTTTATTCGCAAACTCATTATGGGCGAGACGATTAAGGCGAAACCGCCGCGGGAGTTGGCGGAGCTGCTGCGGCTGCTGAAATCCGCCAGCGATAACATCAACCAGATTGCCCGTGTGTCCAACGCACGGCACTTTGTGCGCTCCGAGGAGCTTGCGGAGATCTACTCCAAATTGGACGATATTTGGGCCAAGATCAAGGAACTGTGATATGGGCGTTACAAAGATTCTTTCCATCAAGCATCAATTGTCCGCCCGCCTGAACTATGTGACCAACAGTGAGAAAACCCACTTGGCAACGGATATTACTTACATCACCAACCCTGAAAAAACGGAGCAAAGTTTCTTTGTCTCCGCTATCAACTGTTCGACCCCGGAATCGGTTTATGATGAAATGATGAACACAAAAATCCGGTTTGGAAAAACGGATGGAGTACAGGGGTTTCATATTATTCAGTCCTTTGTACCTGGGGAGGTCACACCAGAGCAGGCCCACAACATTGGCCTGGAGTTTTGCAAGCGACTTTTGGACGACCGCTTTGAAGCTGTGATAGGGACACACCTGGATAAAGCCCATCTGCACAATCACATCATCGTCAATTCTGTTTCCCTCATAGACGGGAGAAAATATCACTCCTCCTATCAACACTACTTTCAGGAGATCCGCAGGATTTCTGATGAGCTGTGTGCAGAACACCACTTGAAGGTGATCGACCCCAAAGGCAAAGGAGAACACTATGCGGTATGGAAGGCCCAGCAGGAAGGAAAACCGACCCTCTCTCAAATGCTCCGAGATGAGGTAGATCTGGTGATCGGTGATAGCTTCACTTTCCCTGACTTTCTCAACCTGTTGGAGAAAAAAGGGTACACAGTTTCCCGGAATCCCAACCGCAAATATCTGACTGTTTGCCCACCCGGAGCAAAGCGAAATTTCCGTCTGGATCGGCTGGGCGAAGGGTACACCGTGGAGGACATCAAGCGGCGCATCCAGGAGCAGCAGCGGGCCATTTTGGAAGGCCGTGTTGTGGCCTATCAACCGCTTCCGGTTCGGCGCTATCGTTTCTCCGGCTCCTGGAAAACTGTCCGTAAAAAGAAGATCACCGGCTTTTATGCGCTGTACCTCAGATACGTTTATCTGCTGCGCCGGTACAGAAGACCGACCCGAAAAAGAATCTCTTATGAAATGCGTCGTGAGGTGCTCCGTCTGGAACGCTATCAGGCGCAATTTTTATATCTCCATGAGCATGGTATTTCCACCGTGGAACAGCTTATGGAGCATCAGGCGCAAATCGAGCGGGAGATCCAGCAGCGGACAGAACACCGACAACCGCTCTACGCAAAAAGGAGGTATGAAAACGATGAGAAAATCAAAGAAGAACTCACCCGTGAGATTGACCGCCAGACCGCCTCCTTGCGGCAGCTGCGGAAGGAGCGAGCACTCTGCAAACGAATCGAACAGCAGGTTCCCGGTATTCAGCAGAACTTACGGGAGTTCGAGGAAAACAAATCACAAAATCAGAAGGAGGTTATCAGACATGAGTACCAGCGGAGAAACCGCTGATCTGATGGTACGGGAAGGAATTCAGATTACCGAGAGCGCCCTCAAGCTGGCGGGACTGGGAGCCAAGAATCTGGCGGCGCTGCTGATTGCCCTTGCCAACGATAACCAGAAGGTTTCCGGTAAAACCACGTTGAAGCGGCTGATCCAGGATCGTGAGGAGCTGACCATCTTCTCCATTAACGAGCAGGACTTGGCTGCGTTCAAAAAGGAGAGCACCCAGTACGGGGTGTTGTACTATCCGATCATCAACAAGGCGGAAAAAACCGGCACGGTGGAGATCATGGCAAAGGCCAAGGACGCCCGGCAGATCAATCGCATCCTGGAGCGAATGGGTATTGCCGTTCCCACCCGCCAGGAGGACGAGTCTGCAAAAAAAGAGGTGTCCCGTGTTCCATCCGGCGAAAAATCCAGAGAATACGGGACAGATACGAAAGCAGCTACCGAGACTATGACCAGTGACCCCAAGCAGCGCCCCTCCGTGCGCAAAAAGATGGAAGAAATCAAAGCGCAGCAGGCGCAGCGTGAAGAGGGACAGCCCCAGCGTGAAAAGGGCGCTCCCGTTTTTCACCACGCCAAGAACGGCAAAAAAACAAAAGGAGGACTGGAACGATGAAGCGTATCTTTTGCACCCTGTGTGCTATGACGCTGCTTCTCTGCGGCGTCATGACCACTGCATTTGCGGCAGCAGCGCCTACCGAAATGCCCCAGGCAGCGGAGGGGGGCAACACCGCATCTCCCGCCACCGAAGGGATAGCGGAGCCAATCCCCACACCTGATCGGGTACCGCTCTATCCCGCTGAGGTGAAGCAAAGCGAAGAAAACGGGGTGACCCGCATTGAGAAAATTTACTATCTTACCTCTCAGGATGACCCGTCCAATATTCCCACCGAGGACTTTGAGCGTGAGGGAAAGGTCTACACGCTGCTGGATGTACTGAAGCAGGCACAGATTGAGAGTGATACTCAGGACTATGTGGAGGTTCTGACCCTGGATTCCGATACCCAGGACATGGAAAAGATTCTGGCCATGCTGGAGCCGGAGCTGGAGGTACAGACCGAGGACGGCTATCAGGGTGTTCTCTCCCTGGATCACACCACCATCACTGTGGAGGCCGCAGGCTACAAGAGCAGCAGCCGCACCGTGTCGGCCACCCGCACCTATCCCAACCTGTCCGGGGCAGATGTATCCCTGATCCCCAAGAGCATTACAGACAGTGGCCGGACGTTGGCGCTGGCCGATGTGCAGTGGCAGGAGGCCGCAACCACCCAGAGCGACGGATATGATATGGCCCTGCGCTATACCGCCACCGCCACCTATACCGGCACGGCCACCAGCAAATACGCCACCGGCTATGTGGTTACGGCAAACTATGTGGGAGAGGTCACCAGGGTGAGCACCGATGTGATTACCTATACGGCGGTGTTTTCCAGCGGCGACTCCGCATCTGCCGGTGAGGACGCTGATGATGCCATCGACATCCCGCAGTCCGCCCCGTTTTCCTTTGACTGGAAATGGCTGCTGATTCCTCTGGGTGTGGGCGCTCTGGGCTGTGCTGGTTACTTTGGACAGAAAGGCTACAAACACTACATCAACAAGAAACGGGGGTACGAATGACATGAAGAAACTGCTTGCCACGCTGCTTGCCGCCTGCTGCCTGACAGGGGCCACCATGCTGCCCGCCAATGCGCTGGAGTATTCCTTTGATGCGCCGGACAATCCGCTCTTTGGCAGGCCTACCTCGGATGACACCATCTATGTGACCACCGGAGCACCGGTCAACACCGACCGCAGTAAGAATGCTGCCCTGATCCCGCCCGCCTTCGGCTCGCCCACCTCCTACGTTCTGGGCAGTGGCGAGCTGCTGACGCCCAATCTGATCCGGGATGGGCAGATCTATACCGGCCCTGGAAACAGCACCTCGACGAACACCGGGACGACCACGATCCCGAATACCTCCACAGTGCCGACCTTGCCTAGTGTGGACACCAGCGGCAGCGTAACGGCCTATACGCCGGTGACGGATGCCCTCTATTACAGCGGCGGCTATATCGCCACCTTGTCCATCCCCGCCATCGGCCTAACGGTTAAGGTCAACGAGGGAACGAGTGCCGCCGCCCTGGCTACGGGGGCGGGACATTTTGAGAACACCAGCATCTGGAATGGCAATGTGGCAATCGCAGGCCATAACAGAGGTGTGAATAACCACTTTGGCAAAATCCATACGCTGTCTGGAGGTGATACGATTACTCTGACCACAAAGCTGGGCACCCGCACCTATGAGGTGTACTCGGTGCAGAAGATCCTCAGTACCCAGGTATCGGTACTGGACGCCACCAACGACAACATCATCACCCTTGTCACCTGCGTCATGGATCAGCCGACTTATCGCTGGTGTGTGCAGGCGGCTGAAATTTAAAAGGAGGGAACTATATGAAACGACTGCTTTCTTTGCTCCTGGCTCTGGTGCTCACCCTGGGCATGCTGCCCATCGGCACCCTGGCCGCTTCCAGTGAGGAGGAGGCCCTGGGCGAGATCAACATCTACAACGGCAACTATGAACTGGGCTATCTGTCCATCAATGGTGCCGTTCAGAAGCAGAAATATACCTACTACAACTACCAGAGAGCCGATGGAACCACCCAGGAGATCCCGGCCTACTGCGTCAACCCGGATCAGTACGGGGTCCCCCAGACGGTAGGCCCCGGCCAGAGCATCAAGTACCTGGCCAATGAGAAAACCAAAGACCCCAAGATCGTGTCCATCGTATTCAATGGCTACCCCCATAAGTCCCTGGGGGAACTGGGACTGGACAACAAGTATCAGGCCTATTATGCTACCAAAATGGCCCTGTGGTGCTATATCATTCCCGGTTGGGACATCAACAGCCTAAAGGTGGCACCAGGCCTCAGCGGTACCGAGTTGACCATCGGCAACAAGATCCTGGCCGCCGCCAAGCTGATTTATCAGCGGGGGATGCAGTATTACCAGACCTATGATACGGAGCCCAAACTGACGGCATCCCCGGATCAGGAGGAGGCCTATCTGGTCAACATCGACGGTGAGACTTATCTCCAACAGGTATTTACCGTAGAGAGCACCACCTGGGTGGACAAGCTGAAGGTTAGTGTGGCATTTGCAGACCCATCCAGCGTTCCGTCCGGGACCAAGATTGTAGACGAGGACAACAATCCTGTTACCGAGCTCACTGTGAAAGATGTGGGCGGTACCTTTGCCAGCACCTTTAAAGTGCTCTACCCGGCGGACAGTGTAGAAGGGGAGAGCGGCAGCGTGCAGATCAAGCTGAGCGCTGATCTGTATCACTATGTGGCCTTCTACGCCACCTGTGCTCAGAAGGACCAGTACGGCAATCTGCAAAACTATATCTGCGATACTGCCAGCACAAGACCTATGGAACTGACTGCTGTAAGCAAGTACACGGACACCCCGGATGAAGGAGAACCTGGTGAGCCTGAGGAGCCGGGAGAACCCGGCCTGAAGATCATCAAGCTGGAGACAGGGAGCGAGACTCCCTTGGCCGGGGCGGTCTTTTCCGTGACCGGGCCGGACGGCAGTCCGGTGGGTTCTTTCTCCACCAATAGCAACGGTATCATTGAAATCCCATTGACCCAAGCTGGCCTGTACACAGTGACCGAGGAGATCCCGCCGGAATACCACCTGCTGCCGGACAAGCGCACGCAGCAGGTAATGGCAAAGGAGGGGGAGGTGGCGGAAGTTACCTTCTGGAACGCTCCTTATGGAGAACTGCGGGTAGAGAAAATCGACGCTGCCACCGGAGACCACCTGGCCGGAGCCAAAATCCAGATCAAGCATATCGAAAGCGGAGCCACCTACACCGGAACCACCGAGGCAGGCGGCTCCTTTACATTTACCCAGCTGAAACCAGGGGCCTATGAGATCGTAGAGCTGTCCGCCCCAGAGGGATGGCAGAAAGACCCGCAGACCTACACCACCACGGTGGTCAGCGGGGATACGGTCAGCTACATCTTGAAAAACCAGGCCAACCCCGGTCTGAAGATCCTCAAGTATGATCGAAAGACCTATGAGGTATTGAGCGGCGTCACCTTTGAGATCTTCCGGGATGGTGTGTCTCTGGGCAAATTCCAGACTGATGCCATGGGTGAGATATTCCTGCCTGATCTCCAGCCCGGTACCTACCGGGCCGTGGAGGTGGACACCGGCGGCGACGGCCACATCCTGGATACCACCCCTCAGGAGGTGGAATTGAAGGCCGGGGACGGCATCAAGGAGCTGGTGTTCTTCAATGACGTGAAACCGGGATTGAAGCTGGTCAAGATCGACTCTGCCGATCCATCCAAGGTCATTCCCAATGCGGTCTTTGAGATCAAATCAGTGGCGGGGGACTATGGACCGGAGGAGTTTACCACTGACCAGAACGGCGAGATTGACCTGTCCAAGCTGCCTGCCGGGGCCTATGTGGTGATGGAGAAGTCCTGCAACGGTTACGTGATCGACAGCGCCCAGCGCATCATTCAGCTTGACCCCAATGAGGAAGCCCAGTTTGTCTTTACCAACTCCATCAAGCCCTCTCTGCGTCTGGTCAAGACCAGTGCCGACGGTACCCCGCTGGCGGGTGTATCTTTCCGCATCGCCAAGATTGAGGACGGCAGCCACTACCTGGACCGTACCACCAATGCGCAGGGCGAGATTCTGATCTCCGATCTGGAGCCCGGTGTCTACTCTATCAAGGAAACTGCCACTGTGGCTGACCACATCCTGGAGCCCACGGAGCACCATGTGGAGCTATTCCCGGGCCGCACCAGCACCATTACGCTCCAGAATGATAAGCGGCCCAACCTGACCATCCGCAAGACCGACAAGGACACCGGCGAACCCATCTCCGGCGTCACCTTCACGCTGAACTATGGGGACGGCCCCACCATTACCACCGAGCCTACCGGCGAGGACGGCACCGTGACCATCGAGAACCTGCTGCCCGGCGTTTACACGGTCACCGAGCAGAGTGTGCCGGAGGGCTACATCCTGGACACCACCCCCCAGCAGGTGACGTTGGAGCCGAACCGGGACGCCACGGTGCAGTTCCAGAACTACAAGCGGCCCACGCTGACCATCCACAAGGTGGACATCAACGGCAACGCCCTGACGGGGGCTATCTTTGAAGTGAAAACCAAGGCGGGCGTGAAGATCGGAGACTTCCCCGTAGGCCCGGACGGTTCTATTACCGTTGAGAATATCCATCTGGATGAGGGTTACTACATCGTCACCGAAATCCAGGCCCCTGACGGCTACATTCTGGACTCCACCCCTCACGAGGTTTATCTGCGGCCCGGTAAAACCACCGAGATCTCCATTGAGAACGAGAAGAAACCGGGCCTGACCATCAAGAAGATTGATTCCGTTACCGGCAATCCTCTGAAGGGGGCAAAGTTTGAGCTTTGGGTAGCCAAGGACAACACCGAGGACGGCACCTATCAGAAACTGGATCAGAACTTCTACTATACCGATGAAAACGGTGAGATCTACCTGGATAAGCTGGATACCGGCTGGTACAAGGTGGTGGAGGTTGATCCGCCCACCGGCTATGCCCTCCGTGACCCCTCCGAGCAGACCATCTACGTGGACAACGACAAGGCTGTGGAGCTGATTTTTGAGAACACGCCCCTCAGTGCCCTAGTGGTCTGGAAGTTCGATTCCGTCACCGGCGAGGCCCTGGAGGGCGCTGTGTTCCAGGTGCGCTACCTGGGCGGCACCTCTGGCACCGGCGGCACCGTGATCGGTACCTATAAGACCAGCGCCAACGGCAGCTTTACCGTCACCGGCCTGGAGGCAGGAACCTACGTTGTGGAGGAGCTGGCCAGTCCCAATGGCCATGTCATCGACACCGCACCCCAGACCGTGTTTATCTCCGGCAAGGAGCAGGACGTGGTGCAGCTGTACTTCGGCAACTCTCCCAAGGGAAGCCTGCTGATTAAGAAGATCGACAGCGAAACCCATGAGCCGCTTAGCGATGTAGAGTTCATGGTTACAACCGCCGACGGCACCGTGGTGGGGGACGCCAACGGCAAATTTGTCACCGATAGCGCCGGTACGATTCTCATTGAAGGTATCGACCCTGGCACTACTCTGGTGGTCAAAGAAACCAGAGCCAAGACCGGCTATGAGCTGGACGATACCCCCCAGACCGCTACCATCAAGGCGGGACAGACCGTTACCCTGGAGTTCCGCAATGCGCCCCAGGGCTGTCTACTCATTACCAAGGTGGACAGCGTGACCCGCAAGCCCCTGTCCGGCGTCCAGTTCAAGATTGCCGGGTGCAACGGCTGTGAGTATCCCGCTGGCACCTATACCACCGACGCCAACGGCCAGATCAAGCTAAGTCACATCCCCTCCGGCTGCTACTCCATCACGGAAACCAAGGCCGCAGCGGGCTACCTGCTCAACGGTACCGCCCAGACCGTCAAGGTGGAGAGCGGCAGCTGTAAGGAAGTCACCATCGCCAATGAGCCGCTGGGTGGACTGGTCATCAAGAAGATGGACAGCGTAACCAAGGAACCTCTCAGCGAGGTGATCTTCAAAGTAACTACCACGGACGGGGCCGTAGTCGGCACATCCAACGGTGAGTTCCGCACCGATGAAAACGGTTATATCACCATCCCCGACCTGGAGCCGGGCGGCTATGTGGTGCAGGAGGTCAAGGCTAAGGAGGGCTACCTGCTGGACAACACCCCCAAGACCATCCAGCTCAAGGATCATCAGACCTACACCCTGGAGTTCTTCAACCAACCCAAGGGCAATCTTATCATCAACAAGTTGGATTCCGTCACCAAGGCTCCCCTGGAGGGCGTTGAGTTTGAGCTGACCTACTCCGACGGCTCCTATGTGGACGCAGAGGGCGGCACCCTGTCCAGCAAGGGCCTTTATACCACCGATGAAAACGGCCAGATCATCCTGTCCGGGCTGACCGGCACCATTGTAGTGACGGAAACCAAGACCATCGAAGGCTACACCATCCACGAGGAAACCCGCACCCAGACAGTGGTGATCAACCCCAACGACACCCAGGAGCTGACCTTCTACAACGACCCTGTGGGCGGCGTGGAGATCATCAAGGTGGACGAGGCGGATATAACGGAGCGGCTGGCCAACGCCACTTTTGAAATCCGCAAGATGGATGACGCCCTGGTGGATACTGTGACCACCGACAAGTATGGCCGGGTGTTCCTGCCCCTGGAGGACGGGGCCTACTATGCGGTGGAAATCGAGGCCCCGGAGGACTACAAGCTGGACGATACTCCCCACTACTTCGAGGTGAAGGATGGCAAGACCAGTAAGCTGACCGTGACTAACAAAGCCTTCTCCGGCATCCTCATTCACAAGACCGACAGCAGCACCGGCAAGGGCATCTACGGTGTGACCTTCCTGCTGTATGACGCCAACAATAACCCTGTGGGCCAGTATACCAGCGACAACCAGGGCTACGTCTACATTGAGAACATCGAAACCGGGCGCTATTACCTCCGTGAGCTGGAGAACGAGGGATACATTCTGGACAACCAGCGCAAGACCGTTTACGTGAAGTCCGGCGAGACAACCTTGGTGGAGTGGGAAAACACCCCCATCATGGGGCAGATCCAGATCATCAAGAAGTCTGCGGACGATAACCCCATCAACGCCCTGCCCGCCGGGACGCTGCTGGAAGGAGCTGTGTTTGAGGTCTACGACAAGGCGGGCAATGTGGTGGACACCATTGTGTCCGACTACAACGGCAGAGCGGTATCCAAGCTCCTGCCCCTGGGCCGCTATACCATCCGTGAGGTGCAGGCCCCCGACTATTACTCCATCAATCCCACCGTCCTGACCGCATACCTGGATTATGAGGGCCAGATCGTGACCCTCGAGGTGGAGGACAACAGCGTGTCTACCGGCGTATCCATCAAAAAGACCGGCTATGCCGAGGTCATGCCTAACCAGCCCATCCGGTACACTATTACCGGCATCGGAAACACCTCTACCGTGCCGCTGTCCTCCTTCTACTGGAGAGACACGCTGCCCAGTCAGGTGCAGCTTTCCAAGGTGGTCACCGGCACCTACAACCAGCAGCTCTCCTATAAGATCGTCTATAAGACCAATCTGAAGGACAGCTATCAGACCCTGGCAGATAGCCTTTCCACCACCAAGAATTACGTTCTGGAAGCCAGCCCTGCGGCCCTGGGCCTTGCTTCCAACGAGCGTGTCACTGAGATCATGTTCGTGTTCGGCACTGTCAAGGGAGGATTTGGGCAGGTAGAAACCGCTTACATTCACGGCAACGTGGTTGGTGGCCTCGCCAATGGCTCCAGCATTGTCAACGTGGCCGATGTAGGCGGTGTCTACAACGGCCAGTGGGTTCAGGCTGTGAGCCGCTGGGTAACCAAGGTTTACGCCAAGACCATCACGACCCTGCCCAAGACTGGGTATTAAGCCGTGAAACGCAATCAGAATTTTCGCAGTGCCGCCCCTTTGTGGGCGGCACTGTCCATTCTGGTGATTTGGGCCGCACTGCTGATTGCCACCGCCTATGAGGACGGTATGAACCTGTTTACTCTGATGGAGCGAATCTCCGGGCAGTTTGCCCGTCCGTTCTCCATCCAGTGGAAGCCGCACTCTATGAAGGTTGTGCTGATCTGTCTGGTGTGTTACTGCTGCGGCATTGGCCTGTACTACACTTCCAGGGAGAACCGCAGGCCCGGAGAGGAGTATGGCTCCGCCAAATGGGGCGATCCAAAAGCTCTCAGCAAGAAGTACATGGATGAAAAGAATCCGCTGTCTAACGTGATCCTGACCAGAAACGTCTCTATCAGCTTCAATAGCTACAAGCACCGGCGCAACCTCAACATCGTTGTGGTGGGCGGCTCCGGTTCCGGCAAGACTCGCTTTGTGGCCAAGCCGTGGCTATACAGCACAAACTGCTCCTACATTGTCACAGACCCCAAGGGGGAGCTGTTGAGGGCCTCCGGGAACCTGCTCAAAGAGATGGGATATGAGATCGTGGTATTTAATCTGATCGACCCCAGCCAGTCGGACGGCTATAACCCCTTCGCCTATATCCGCAATGAGACCGACGTGCTGAAGCTGATGGACAATCTGATCCGCAACACTACACCAAAAAACGCAAATAACTCTGACCCCTTCTGGGAAAAAGCGGAAATTGCGCTGGATTCTGCCCTGATGCTTTATCTGCTCCATGAGGCTCCGCCTTATGAGCAAAACCTTGAAATGATTACCTACCTGCTGACCTGTGCGCAGGTGCGAGAGGAGGATGAGCAGTTCCAAAGCCCACTGGATCAACTGTTCCTGGAGCTGGAATATGAGAAACCAGACCACATAGCAGTCCACCAGTACAAGATTTTTAAGCAGGCCGCTGGCAAAACGGCAAAGACCATCCTGGTGTCGGCGGCTGTGCGTCTGGCGGCATTGGCCATGCCGCAGTTTGCCGCCATGACCTTTCGGGACGATATGGACTTCGGCTCTCTTGGAGAACGCAAGAGAGCCATTTTTTGTGTTATTCCTGTGGCGGACGGCAGCATGAACTACCTTGTGGGTATGCTCTACACCCAATGCTTTCAGGAGCTGTACCGGGTGGCAGATGAGAAGTACAATGGCAAACTGCCCATCCCGGTGCGTGTTATTCAGGATGAATGGGCCAACGTTGCACAGCCAGACAGCTACCCCAAAATCCTGGCCACTTGCCGCAGCTATAATATCAGCCTCAATATCATTGTCCAGAACATCGCTCAGATCAAAAACATCTACGAAAAGGAATGGGAGAGTATCATCGGCAACTGTGATACTCTCCTGTTTTTAGGCGGCGGCAACGAGCCGACCTCTTTGGAGTTTATGAGCAAGCTGCTGGGCAAGGAAACGCTAGACACCCGCACCCGTGGCTTGACCCGTGGACATAGCGGCTCCAGCTCCACCAACCACCAGCAGGCAGGCCGTGAGCTGATGATGCAGGAGGAAATTCGTTTGATGGATACCGATGATTCTATCCTGCTGATCCGTGGTGAGCGGCCTGTTCTGGACAAAAAATACGACCTCATGAAGCATCCCAATATCAAGCTGACGGAGGACGGCGGCGCAGCGCCCTATGTCCATAAGACCCTGCCCACCAAATTTGAGGTATCCGACCTGCCCTATAATTTTCGTTCTCTGGACGATTATCAATTTGAAATGATGGAGGAATCTGAACATGAAAATCCTGATGAAAAAGAATGAGCAGACAAGCACTATGAACACGCAGGTCCGCCGTGCCAGACGGCGCTATTTTACCGGGGGCTTGACGGTGCTGTCTCTGTCCCTCTGTACTGTTCCTGTTATGGCTGCTGGTTCTGATCCGCTGACCATCGTCAGCAGCCTGTCCGACTTCATTTTCAATATCATCAAGGCCATTGGTGTCATCATCCTGGGCTGGGGCATTGTCCAGGTGGGTATGAGCATCCAGTCTCACGACGCCAGCCAGCGCACCCAAGGCTTCCTCTGCCTGTTCGGCGGACTGATGATCGCCTTCGCCAAGGAGATCCTGACCACCATTGGCGCTATTTAAGCGAAAAAATAGCCGGTCTGTCATTCGCTGACAGACCGGCTGCTCTCTTAGATGTGCTCCGGGATATTCCGACGATTGTAGAGGATGCGGCGCACTTCCATTACATCCCCGATCACCACGTAAAAAATCACATAGTTTTTCACGTAGATCCGGTAGTAGGGATATTGCCGCTCCTTTGCCGAATGATATGGCTCAAACGCTTCCGCACAGGTGGTACGCTCTCGAATGGCTTCCTGAACGGCATCCACCAACTGGTCAGCCGCTATGGGGTTCTTCAGGCGGTACGCAATATAATCTACAATGCCCGAAAGATCATCTTCAAATAGCGACAAAAACCGCAGCTTATAGTGCTTTCCGTTCATGGAGCCGACCCCTCACTCTGCCAAACACTTCTTCTTCCGTATAGCGGACACTGTCTGCCGCCGCAGCCCGGTCAGCTTCGTCCAGGCGCAGCTCCACTTCATCCGTCAATGCGGCATACTGCTCCAGGCTGAGCACCACCATGGAACCGTAGCCATTTTTGGTCAGATAAACTGGCTGACCACCCTTGACCGTCTCCTCAATCTCGCTGAATTTGTTGCGCAGATCAGAAACCGGACGAATATCCAGCATGGAAAAGCCCCCTTTCTGGCATGGCTATATTTTATCACAATTACGCCACATTATCAAGGCGGCAGACAATCTTACCATATCCAAAACTTTATCACCTGGAGGTGAATCAATTTGGACAACAACTGGGTTGTGGACAACCTGCAAAACGCATTTATCACATGGAATACCAAAATGGAGGAAATGTGGAGCCTGCTGACCGAGTCGCCGGAAACCTTCAAGGGTGGCACGATCTGGAATACCATCGTTACCATCAACGGTGGGATGCAGGCCATCGGCTATGGCCTGCTGGTGCTGTTCTTCGCCATCAGTCTCTTTCGCAGTGCTGCCAGCTTCCGGGACTTCCAACGACCGGAATATGTGGTGCGCCACCTGATCCAATTTGTATTGGCAAAGGTAGCCATTACTTACGGAATGGATTTTCTGACAAAAATCTTTGCGGTGTGTAATGGCATTGTGGCGACCGCAGCGGGTAGCATCGGTGGTACCGATGGGGCCTCCATCACCATGCCCGCCGAAATCATTGACGCCATCAACAGCCTGGGATTTCTGGAGAGCATCCCACTGTGGTTGGTCACGTTGCTGGGCAGTCTCTTTATAACGGTACTGGCCTTTATTATGATCCTCACAGTCTATGGACGCTTTTTTAAGCTCTATAGTGCGTCCGGAAGTGCGGCGGTATAAGCCGAAGCACACGGATAGATGGAAATTCCGCCTATTGCACGGCGGTAGGATAAGGTAATCCAGAAAGGCAGGTGAAATAATCTCCTATCATCAGCCAGCTTATCCGGAGGGGAAACCTGATGGGGAGTGTAGCATGCTGGCAACGTCGTAAGTTGGAAAGCTATCATTCCACTACTGAACGGCAAGATGAAACGATATGAATGAGGAGCAAAGCTAAACTGCTTTAAGGGCAGTCCGAGGCGGCATACTTGAGCCGGCGGCGTAGGATAGCTGAATTCGCCGTATGTCATGGCAAATGGTGACATGTAGACACGATTTGCGAGATACCCATGATAGCCAGCCGCAGTCAGCGGAAAAGGACGAAAACCCACTCCGACATCATATCACGCTGTTTCCAGCTATCTAACCGGAGATTGCCTAAACCGGAACGCCATTTATGGCTATGGCCGCAGGACCTGAATATCCGGCAGGGCAACGGAGCCGCCGTAGTAGTCCGAGCAAGGGAAAACCTTGTACATGGCGAAGGGCGGCAGGGTATCACCAATTCACAAAAGGAAAGGTGTGTGAGACACCATGAGAAGTCCCCAAAATGTATTGGAGAGTTTAAGTTCCAAAGCATGCAACAGCAATTATCGGTATCAGCGACTCTACCGCAACTTGTACAATCCTGAATTTTATCTGATAGCGTACCAAAAAATACAAGCCAAACAAGGCAATATGACAGCCGGAACAGATGGTAAGACCGTGGATGGAATAGGCATGAAGCGTATCAATGCGTTGATTGCCAGATTGAAGGATTTTAGTTATCAACCCGCCCCGGCCCGTCGGACGTATATCCCCAAGGCCAATGGCAAAAAGCGTCCCCTTGGTATTCCCTCCTTTGACGATAAACTGGTACAAGAAGTGGTTCGCATGATACTAGAGAGTATCTACGAGCCGACTTTTCTGAATACATCCCACGGCTTTCGCCCAAAACGGAGTTGTCATACGGCACTCCAACATGTGCAAAAGAATTTTACTGGGGTCAAATGGTTTGTCGAGGGTGACATTAAGGGGTGCTTTGACCATGTTGACCATCATGCATTGGTCAACATCCTGCGCAGGCGCATTCAGGATGAGCATTTCATCGGGCTTATCTGGAAGTTCCTGAAAGCGGGCTATATGGAGAATTGGGTTTACCACAACACTTATTCCGGCACTCCGCAGGGGTCCATCATCAGCCCTATTCTTGCAAATATCTACCTCAATGAGCTGGATGTGTTTATGGCCCAATATGCCCAGACCTTTCGGCAAGGTAACAAGCGCCGTATCAACCCAGCCTATAAAAAGCCGCTGGATAAGCGGCGTGGAAAGCAGGAGTGGCTGAAACGGAACGAAAGTAAAATCTCCCCGGAGCAAAAAGCAACTGTTATGGCGGAAATCAATGAAATCAATCAATATCTGCGTACCATCCCGTATGTTGACCCGATGGATGACAGCTATAAACGGCTGGTGTATGTCCGCTATGCGGACGATTTTCTGATCGGAGTAATTGGGAGCAAAGCGGACGCAAGGCAAGTCAAGATCGATGTGGGAATGTTTATCCGAGAGCAGCTTCATTTGGAACTATCTCAGGAAAAGACTCTTATCACGCACGGAACAGACTTTGCCCAGTTCCTCAGCTTTCAGATTACCACCAGCAAGGAGCAGAACAGTACCCGCACCAAAGCGGGCTACGTTAAGCGCTCCTACACCGGGCGTATCAAGTTGTATGTGCCAAAGGAAAAATGGCTGAAACGGCTATTGTCCTATGGGGCACTTAAGATCCACTATGACAAAGACAACGGGAATAAAGAAATCTGGGAACCAGTTTGCAGGTCCAGCCTGCGCAATCTGGATGACCTGGAAATCTTAAACCAATACAATGCAGAAATCAGGGGATTGTACAATTACTACCGTATCGCACACAACGCAACCGTACTGAATAATTTCCTCTATGTGATGAAGTACAGCATGTATAAAACCTTTGCTGGGAAATACCGAACGAGCATGCAGAAAATCATCCGAAAATATACCAGAGGAAAAGACTTTGTAGTGACTTATCAAAGCAAATCCGGTGAAAAGTCAGTTGTATTTTACAACCAAGGAATGCGTCGGGATACCCATGTTGACGCAACAAACCCGGACATTATCGGGCGGGCAAATGAAAATAGAAGCTACACAAGTCTTGTTCAGCGGCTAAAAGGCGGCCAATGTGAGTGGTGCGGAGCGACGGATGTGGAGATTGAAATCCACCATATCCGGAAGCTGAAAGACCTATCAGGAAAGGCGGAATGGGAGCGCCACATGATTGCGCGCAGGCGCAAAACTATGGCGCTATGCCATAACTGCCATGTTAAATTGCATGCCGGAAAACTGGACTGATACCTGGAGAGCCGGATACATTGAGAGGTGTATGTCCGGTTCGGAGGGGAGCGTTTGGAAACCTGCCGCCGAAATGCGGCAAGGCGCTGGGCGCTTACCCTACTGTATGCTGCTCTTTCGCCCATCGCCCTTTCCTCCTTTTCCGGAGAAAGCACCTCCTTTATCGGCAAGTCCTTTCTCAAAAGCTACATCGGCGTCTGTATGGAGGGGGCCGTGGTGGTACTGGCTTGCATTATCTTCACCGCCTATGCCTCCAGTGGGATACCTGTGATCGATGCAGAAGCGGCAGTCATCACGCAAGTCTGGGGCTATCTGGGCGAAACCATCTTCAACCTTCTGGTGCTGGTTGGGTTAGTGAAAGCCGCCGACCGCATCGCCAAAGAAATGTTTGGAGTGTGATCTATGGAAATCAAAATCAACAAGGAAATCCTGACCTATCAGGAAACCATCTTCTTCGGCCTGACTATGCGGCAGTTTTTCTGCTCCGCCCTGGCGGTTGGAACTGCCCTGGGGCTGTATGCTTTGCTCAGCAGGTTCATGGGCCGGGAATCGGTGAGCTGGATCTGTATTCTGGGGGCCGCTCCCTTTGCGGTGGCTGGCTTTTTCCAGTATAACGGCATGAAGCTGGAGAAATTCGCCTGGGTGTGGTTCAAGTCCTGCTTCCTGCTGTCCAATCACCGTGTTTGGAAATCACAGAACCGTTTTATCCCGGAAACCAAGCGACAGGAGGGAAAAAGGAAATGATTAAGCCTTTTAAGGGGAAGAACCCCAATCTCGAAAAGTTTTTTATCCCACGCAGTGTCCAGCAGTCTATCCCCATCAAAAAGGTGCATAAGGATGGTGTATTTGAAGTCGCTGGTCTTTACTCCAAGACCTGGCGCTTTTTTGACGTCAATTATGCCGTGGCTGGGCCGGAAAAGAAAGAGGCGCTGTTTCTCAGCTACTGTGCTTTTCTCAACTCTCTGCCGGTGCGGGCGCTGGTGAAGATCACCCTGTTCAACCGCACCATGAATCAGCAGGAATTCAGCCGCAACCTGCTGATGAAGATGGTTGGCGACGGCAAGGATCGCTACCGGGTGGAGTACAACGACATCCTCACGGGCAATGCCGCCAGCAGCAACAATCTTACCCAAGAGAAGTACATCACCATTTCGGTGGAGCGGAAGAACATCGAGGAGGCTCGAGCCTTCTTCAATCGTGTGGGTACGGAACTGAGCACCTACCTGTCCCGCATGGACGTCATAGTGCGGGATACCAACGTGGTGGAGCGTATGCGCCTGTTCCATGACTTCTTCCGTCCCAATGACCCGGACTTTTACTTCGATCTCAACCGCATCGCCCACCGGGGCAATGACTTCCGGGACGCCATTGCCCCGGACTGCATGACCTTCTACAAAGACCACTATGAGATTGGAGATCAGGTGGGCCGTGTGCTGTTCCTTCGGGATTATGCCAGTTTCATCAAGGATGAGATGATTACGGAGCTGTGCGACCTACCCCGGAACATGATGATCTCCATCAACCTCCTGCCCATTCCCACCGACGAGGTGGTGAAGGAGATCCAGCGGCGGATCATGGCCATTGAATCGGACGTGGGCCGCTTTACGCAGCGGCAGAATTCCCTCAACAATTTCAATGCCACCATCCCATACCACCTGGAGCAGAGCCGCCTTCAGACCCGTGAGCTGATGGACGATGTAACCACCCGTGACCAGGGTTTGATGTTGGGGCAGGTGACGATCACCCATCTGGCTGATACGCTGGAGCAGCTGGATCAGGATACCGAAACTCTGGTGTCAATAGGGCAGGGGAGAGGCTGTCAGATATCCACCCTCAAATATCAGCAGGAGGACGGACTCAATACCGTGCTCCCCTATGGCCTCCAGCGGGTGGATGCCATGCGCAGTCTGACCACTGAGAGCACCGCCGTCCTCATGCCCTTCAAGGCCCAGGAGATCCAGGACAAGGGCGGCGTCTATTATGGCGTCAATGCTGTCTCCCACAATCTGATTATCTGTAACCGGGCTAATCTCCTCAATGGCAACGGCTTTTTCTTCGGTGTACCCGGCTCCGGCAAGTCCATGGCGGCAAAGCAGGAGCTGACGTCGCTGATCCTTGGCACAGACCACGACGTAATCGTGGTAGACCCGGAGCGAGAGTACGGCTCCCTGGTTCGGGCGCTGGGCGGCGAAGTTGTTACTATCTCTGCCTCCAGTGACCAGTGCAGTTACATCAATGCCCTTGACTTGTCTGCAGAGTATGGCGATGGCAAGAATCCCCTGGTGCTGAAAAGCGAGTTCATCATGTCCCTGTGTGAGCAGCTTATGGGCAGCGGTCAGGTTGGAGCCAAGGAAAAGTCCATCATCGACCGCTGCGCCGGAAACATCTATGAACAGTACCTCAAGGATTTCAAGGGCGAGCCTCCCACGCTGAAGGACTTGTACCGTGACCTGATGATGCAGAAAGAACCTATGGCCCATGATATTGCCCTGGCCCTGGAGCTGTTCACCACCGGCACTCTTAACGTGTTTGCCCACCAGACGAACATCAACTCCAATAACCGGCTGCTCTGCTTTGACATTCAGGATCTGGGCGAAAACCTCAAGCCGGTGGGCCTGCTGGTCATGCTGGACGCCATTTTCAACCGTGTCATCCGCAACCGGCAGCGGGGCAGGTACACCCACGTCTATATTGACGAGATCTATGTGCGTCCGGAAGCCGCCTGAAGCAACGCAGGCAGCGCGGGACTATGCAAATTCC
>OGMW01000097.1_pt1 | contig 93857 bp, 124 predicted proteins | sample 1573281 | NCBI WGS metagenome assembly OGMW01 (sample SAMEA2581907, study PRJEB24529) | metagenome | biome: Human gut stool | place: China | collected 2011 | reverse complement strand
GATCAGGGCACTCAGTGCCGTGTAGAGCAGTTTTTCTGCTTTGACCCAGAAATCCTCGGTTGCCTTTTCCCCTTCCCCTTTGGTGTTGGCAATGATAACCGTCACCAGTTTCAGGATATCTTTTTCAGTTTTCAGGTAGGCAAACGGATTGTAATGGAGCGATTTAGAGAAATTAATGGTATTTAGGACCTTGATCACATAAGGCTCATGCACCACCTTCCCGGATTTATCTTTCACAACATTTCCATGCTTGTCTCTCTTTGGCGGTCCTTTGGCTAACATTTTTCCGCATTCTTCGATGAGTGTTCCCTTCGGGTCTGTGATGACCATGGAACAGTTCATCATCATAATAGAGACCTTTACGAAAAACCTTGTTTTACCACTACCGGAACCGCCGATGACACAGATATTTTTGTTCCTGGCATACTTGGGGTTCTTAGGTCGGCTCTCCATGGTAATGGATTCTGTTGCCGTCAGCGGAATGTTCATCCAGAAATCATCTGCCGTAAATGGTTTGATGTCTTCCGATGTTCCCCACCTGGCAGAGCCATACTCCACTCCTTTGCGGAGCTTTTTTGCATCTGCCTGTTTCTGCCAGACCAGTATCTTCACAACTGCCGCAATCCCGGCTCCCACCAGAACATCCATGTAGTAAAGACTTGGCAGGAACCCGGTCAGGATCCGGTCAGCGTGTTCCATGGCATATAAAAGTTTGTTTCCCATATCTGCCCCGGGGCTTGCCCGGTACAAACAGGATGCCCTGTCTGCAAACAAAAAGATGAACAGGTACGGAAGATTGGTCAGAATAAGCTTTTTCATATCCAAAGCGGACAGCGTAACTCTGGCTTTTGCTTTCAGCTTGTTGGTCAATCCCCCTGCATTGAGCTTTCTCACCGGGATACCTCCTGATGCTTATTCCTGGCTTTGCCCTTCGTCTTCCCTGCAACAATACTTCTGTATGCCGCCAGACGTTTGTGGATGGAAGGACGGTTCGCCTTTTGGATCTCTTTCTGGGAAAATTCACGGAAAGCTGCGGTGATCGCATCCTGGTCACGTCCCTTAAAGAACACCATATAAACCGGCGGATCTTTGGTCTTATCCTTTTTCAGGGCATAATTGATCCCGTATTTTCTGGCATACCGTTCAAAAGACTTGATGTTCTTGGGTGTGATCTCAATATTCGTCATCCCGGCATTCTGCTTTGCCAGCTCCTTCACCGTGATTTTCCCCTGTTTCGGCTGATTTTTCTGTGCTTTCTTCTCAGCACTTTTCTGTTTCTGATGCCGCAGGTATGCGGCAATCACTTTTTTCAGCACATCTGCCGTCATTTTTGTGGTACGCACACAAAAAGTCACCGTTTTCTGTGTTACTTCTTCCTGCATGAATTTTCCTCCTTTCAGCGTATTACGTGCTGTCCCATATTGAAATCATGACAACCACCTCCTTTCCAATTATTCCTCTTCCTGATCTTCAAACAAAGCTCGAAAATATTCTTTTCCTTTTGGAGTAATCAGTGTCTGAGAACCTAAGTGTCCATTATTAAAAAAATCCCTGACAATAAACAGGGATTCATTCTTAGGTACTGCATAAGGAAGAAGTGTACCTGACGGACTTCGATATAAAAAACCTCCTTTTAAAAGAAACTTCACGAATTTCCGCTCAGGTACTCCAATTTCTTTTGCAGTTGTCCGTATATTTGAGCATTCTCCTTTGACCATAAAGTGATCAAAATAATTTGCCTTCGGTTGAAGGTCATTAATCTGACTCTGCAGTTCTCTATTCCTATTATTCTCATCCAATAACCTTTGCGCAAATTCCAGAAGTATCTCCGGATTATTGCGTACACTTTCCAAAAGATCACTGGACATATATCCGCCCGTCTTTCGTATTGCTGGTAAAATTTCATCAAATACCCAACTTTCAAAACGCTGTGCGGAGGGCAGATGGCTCTTTGTAATCAGTCGATACACATCTCCTTCAGGAATAAATGTCATCGTTTGCACTCCACCTGCCGTAAGGGCGCCCTTTTTCAGGGCTCCCTTGCAATGCATATTTATTGCATTTCTTGGCTTGGAATAACCCAGGGCAAAAGCCACATCTGTACCACAGAACAAAAGTCTTCCCTGATCTTCAATTACCCGAATTGCACCAAACTCGGTATTATGAAATTCTGTTACTTTACATGTCGCCTGCTCCATCTTCCGATCCCCCAGTCATAAATCTCATAAAATTATCAATGATCTGATCTCTTGTCGCATTTGCCACTTCGACAATAAATGCCATAAGATACTCTGACAGATAATCGCTAAATTCATCATCATCCAGGGCTTCTCCCACCATCCATAAGTGTTCTTCGACGCAGGCAGCTTCTCTTCCGATGATATACGTAATGGATCTTGAAAAAATCGTATCTGAATAAATCAGCCATGCACAGAATATCCGGTTTAAATGAGATTCCATTTCCCATGTGTTGTCTATATTCTCCTTCATAATCTTTGCTGTCAGTGCCGCAGTTCTTTGTGCATCCCGGAGGACACTCTCCTCCACCAGGTTTCCTTCACTGTCAACAAATCCCATTGCAAATAATTCCATAAAATATTTTCTCATGTTCTAAGTCCCCTTTCTTTAACGAAATGGCATTTCCTGTTCCATTTCTTCTGGTATTTCAAATGGAATGTTTGCCCTTTTTGCAGGCTCAAATCCCTCACCACCAGATTCTCTCTTTGATTTGGATTCAGCAAATTCCATTGTATCCATAATGATTTCTGTGAAATAAGATGCGGTTCCATTTTCCTCGTTTTTTACCTGAGAGATGACCAATTCACCGCAAATCGTAACCTTTGTCCCCTTTTCCAGATATTTCTGTACAAATCCTGCGTTGCCTCCGTATGCAGTAATCATAACGACAAATGCTTTATTTGTATGGTTTCTTCTTACTACCAACGGAAACCTTGCAACTTCTGTCTCTCCCTTTTGAGTCGTGATTTGCCGGATCTCCGGAGCTTTGGCAAGTCTTCCAATTAATGTAATTGAGTTCATAAGCTTTTCCTCCTAACCTTAGCGCATTAAATGCACCAAAAAATGAGGAACGGAGTCGAACCGTTCCCCACTTACGCAGGATTTCTCCTGCAATATAGGAAATATAGTCTTCGCATTTTGGCTTGTCTGTACATATACATCTGATTGTCATCATTTCAGATGACCCGGCTGCTGTATGAGCAGTCACAGTCCCCTGTTTCGGCAGAGGTCCTGCACCTTTCTGGTGGTCTCATTATAAGCTTCGCTCTTCCTGTATCCGATACGGAGTCTTCGCCTGCACGAGCCGGTCATAAATCGATCCGGTAAGCCTGTTAATCAAGATGTATCAGCTCCTTTAGTTTTCAAGGTGCAGTCGGAAGAACAATGAACCTCTTTCATGTTTGGATTTTTCTCAAATCAGAGGGATTACTCTTTGCCTTCCATATACACTGGATTGGGGATTTTAAATTCGGACATGATTTTCAAAGATTTTTTGATCTGGCACATTTTCGTGCAAAGAAAAAAGAGAGCTAATGCCCTCTTTTCAAAGAATAATTCTCTTATTCAAATATGAAAGAACGTAATCCACATTGGAGCAGCTTTGTACCAGTTATTATCCACATCCCTATGTTTGGAATAAGGATAAACACAGCCGCACATAATAAATGCATTTTGACTTCCTGCCATGTATATAACTGAAACCCAACGCTACCTAACGCTGCAATTACAGCTACACTTGCAATCAAATAAAATATCCATGATGCAAGCCCCACCAAAAATATTCCAATCGTATTGATTACAGTAACTGCCAACCAAACCGGGAATGCTAAAATTCTTAAAGGTAATTTAATCAAAAAGCTCAGCATTTTTAATCCCTTCCTTTCCTGCCATCTGGCACATGTTTTTGATCTTACTTCATGCCCACCGGGCACAAGGTTATTCTACATCTTGCTTTATGCCCACTGGGCACAAAGTCATTAGTCATAATCTCATGGCAGAATAATTTTATCCTCCATACATATCATGACGTACCTCTGCATCATAAAACTGGTTAATTGTAACGGGTGCATTATATAAAACTGTCAGCATATACTGACGGATATTCTTTACTTTGGTGGTATTCTTGCTTAAGCTGAAAAATACATACTGTATATGCTCATACCCCACCTTCAAAAGTCTGTTCTTTACCACCTGAGCAGGCATAGCTTCCCCATTAATTTGCAGATATTTTTTTGTAGTACAAATAGCATCCAGCATCAGTTCCACCAGTTCTTCTACACTTTCCGGCTTATAACTCTGACAAAGAATGTCGTATTCGATATTGTCACAGATGATTTGACGATATGCATACCTCTCATCCATCTTATCCACATCTTTCCGGTCATGATGGATAGAAGGATATGATTCAGTCTTACTTGATTCATTATCGTTATATTCAGTATTATTACAGTTTGCTTTTGAAACTTCTTGAAGTTTATTTTTCAAACTTCCTGAGGTTTGTTTTTCAAACTTCTTAAAGTTTGTTTTTGAAACTTCCTGAAGTTTGTTTTCTAAACTTCTTGAAGTTTGTTTTTCAAACTTCTGCGTATTTACAGCGTTTTCAGGCATATTTTCTTCAAAATTGCAGGGTATCTGTTCCTCATATTCCGGATCATCTGTTTCAATTTCCATTTCTGCAGGCTCGTCTGGATATTCACGGAGGCTGAAATTCTTCACATAAATGACATTTGCTTTACCAAGCCCTAGCCTTTTCTTCTCAATCAGACCAATCCCTGTTTCCTGATCCAGTTCTTTCAGGCAGTTAACCGCTTTATTCCTTCCGCAATTCAGCATTTCCATAATTTCTTCCACAGAAAAAAAGATATATACTCTGTCTTCCTCGTCCAGCCAGCGATTTTTTATCGAAAGCGACATCCGATCTAACATAAGACCATACAGTACCTTTGCCTCACAGGAGAGATTTTTGAAATATTCACTTGTAAACAACAACTTCGGAATCCGATAGAACTGATACATATCGCCTTCCATTCCCTGAAAATAGCTAAATGTTGCTCTAATACTCATGAATCACCCTCCCTTCTTTTTCCGCTATTTATTCTTATTACTCCATTCCTCCAGCAGCTCAATGATTACGGAACGCATCTTCTGCTCATCATAATCAGGAGTAAAATACTTGTTGATCTCATTTTGCTTTAAAGTAACGGTTCTTGCCTTTCTTTTTTCTCCCATTATCAAAAGCCGTAGGATTTCTTTCGTTAATGTCTTTTCTTCGCTTCTAATTTTTATTTTCTTCGCCTGTTCAAGACTTGGATATTTCCCTGTAGTATTATGAATCTCCTCCAGCCAGATCTGTTCGGATGGCTCCAGATATGAAAGTTCCACTCCTGTCTGGATGCCCAGAAGATCGTTGTCCACTGCATCCAAAATTGGTTTGCGCAGATAAGTCAGCCTGACATAACGGTACACCTGCCTCGCACTGTCTTTTCCAGCTTTACCGATGGTTTCAGCTGAAATCCCTCCGCTGACACCCTGATGGTTCATTGCCTGCATTTTCATCCTGTATGCAAACGCCTTTTCACTTGGAAGGATATGTTCTCTTTGCAGATTGCTGTCTACCATTGCCCGAACAGCATCATCATCACTCATTTCCCGGATAATGACCGGAACCTGCGTCAATCCTGCAAGAACAGCTGCATGTTTTCTTCTGTGCCCGGATACAATCTCATATCCTCCCTTTTTTGACGGACGCACCAGCAGCGCAGTTAATATGCCCTGTGTTTTTATACTCTCTACCAGTTCATTCATCTCGTCATCATCGTTAACATGAAAAGGATGATTCACAAAATCCCGCAACTGACCGATTGGAATTTCCTGAATATCATCTTTTGATACTGCTCCACCAATAAGGTCATCATAAGAAGTCAATTTTATCTTCGATGCACTTCTACTCTTCATCTGAAAGCACCTCCTGAGTCAGATACTGATATGCTTCTGCAACCTTACCCCTGGGATCATGACGGAAAATACTGATCCCCTCTGCGCTGATTTCAGCAGCACGGACAGAAAACGGTATATTATGAGTGAAAATACGAATCTGGCTTCCATAGGTATCGTGAATTAATTCTGTAATATCCCGTGCATAGGTTGTTCGTCTATCTACCATGGTGATCAATATTCCTTCGATGGAAAGTCCTCTGTTCAGCTGTCTTCGCACCTTACCGATTGTCCGGATCAGGTCCTCTAATCCTTTTACGGGAAGATAGGCTGCCTGAACCGGAATAAGTACCGCATCCGCACATGCAAGTGCATTGATGGTGAGCATTCCCAGGGATGGCATACAGTCGATTAATACATAATCGTACAGACCTTTCACCTGATCAATATACTGCCGGAGTACCAGTTCCCTGCTCATAAAATTCACCAATGACACTTCCATTCCAGCAAGTTCAATATTTGCCGGAAGTAAATCAATCCCCTCTTCGTGGCGAAGAATACCCAGAGAATCGTCAAATGTTTCCTCATTTACAATTTTCATAAGAATTGTAGCCAGTGTTACATTCAACTCATCCGGATTGTGATAGCCAAGACTTGCCGTCATACTTCCCTGCGGATCATTGTCTACTACTAAAACACGCTTTCCCTCTCTGGCTAGTCCCACTGCCAGATTTACACAACTGGTGGTTTTACCCACTCCGCCTTTCTGTGAACATAAAGCCAGTACCTTGCAGACATTACTTACTGTTTCTTTCATTGTCTTTTTCCTCCCACAAATATTTTGATCCCTTCAGCATCCACAGCATTGCATCTAAAAATGCAAGAAATCTTTCCGTCATGCTTTCCATCCCCTGCTCCGATAAGGCAGGGCTGTCCTTTTTTATGTCTTTGGACACTTCTTCAAGGACGGTGTACATTTCACGAGCCTCTGATCTGAGAATTTCCAGATTCTCCCGTTTTCCCACCACACAAACATGGTTATAGATACAGGAGCGGACAATATAATCCTGCTTTTTCATGCCACTTGCCTTTACCCTTTCATTGATGACCTGCTGTTCATAAGGTGTAACCCGGAATGCAATTGTCGGTTTATTGTGTTTCCCATGTCTGTCACTTGCCATTTCAAAGTACCTCCATTTTTGAATTATCATATTTTTTCAAAGATTTTCTAACCATTGACACCATCCCCTTCTAATTCACTGTTATTCTTATACTTTTTATCAAGAAGCCCTGCCAATTTGCTCTGGGTTGAAGGATATAGATGAGAATAGGTATTTAATGTTGTTTCTACCTTTTCATGTCCCAGACGTTCTGCGATCTCCAGCGGAGCAACTCCCATATCCACCAGCATACTGGCATGGGAATGCCTGAGATCGTGCAAGCGAATTCTCTTTACTCCCGATTTTTCAATTCCGTTGACCATACAATGTTCCATATATGATTTTGTAAAACGAAACAGCCTTTCGTGCTTCATAATTCCGTACAGATGACTGCAGTATTCTTGAAATTCCTCAACCAGAAAATCCGGAAGTGTAATTACCCTGATACTTTTTGGTGTTTTCGGTCTGGTAATCACATCCTTTCCTTTTAATCTCTGATAGGATTTGTTGACAGAAACCGTTTTTTCCTCAAGATTGATATCATTATAAGTTAAAGCCAAAAGCTCCCCGATTCTCATCCCCGTCCAGTACAGAAACTGAAATGCCATCTTCGCCTCCGGTTTATCATCTACTGTTTCGAGAAAAGTCTCGAATTCATCCTGCATCCAGAAGTCCTTCGGCTCTCCTTTGCTTTTCCCGATACTACCTGCTTTCCTGCAAGGATTATCTTTCAGATTGTAATACCGCACAGCATAATTAAAAATTGCACCCAGCTGGCAGTTGATTGTTTTCAGATATGTCTCAGAATAATTCTGCTTCAACAACTCGTTCTGCCAGTTCCTGATATCTGCAACTGTAATCTCGCTTAAGACTTTATGTTCAAAATACGGCTTGATTTTTAAATCAATGATGTAACGTTTTGTGTACATGGTATTTTCACGCAGGCGGACTTCCATATCTTTGTAATATAGCTCAAGGAAATTACCAAACTCGATCTCAACACTCTGCGTCTGCTGCTGAAGGAAATCCCTCTCCCACTCTTTTGCTTCTCCCTTGGTCCGAAAGCCACGCTTCTGTTTTCTCTTCCGGTTTCCCTGCCAGTCCTTATAATACACCTGTACTTTCCAGTTTTTTCCTTCTTTATATACTCCCATTGCTATTCCTCCACTTTCATGCCATAAATCTTCTCGGCAAGAAATTTCGTTGATATCTTTCCCGGAATGACCAGAAATCCTCGTTCTTTCAGTTCCTCGTTGTAGCCTTTCATGATTTTATATGCAAAGGCTTTCGATACTCCCAATACTGCACAAACATCATCTACGTTCATATACATTTTTTCCTGTGTCATACTCATATTGCTTTTTCCTCCGATAAATACTGTTCTACATGCTCCAGACCATAAATCTTGTCCTCAACATAACGAGTGGGCACCCGCCCTAAAATCACATAGTAGTTTTTACTTGCCAGGTCAGCGTTCATCCGCTCCACCACCCGGTAAGCAAAAGAAACCGAGACATCAAATACTTCCGCCACGTCTTCCACTGACAGATACATCTTTCTTTTACGCATGGAACCATTCCACTCCCTTCTCCTGTGGGATCTGGCAGACATCCTCAATCCCGTAAAAACGTTCCACGAAATACTTGGTCGGAACCTTGCCTTTAAGAACCAGATACCCTTTCTTCTCCAGTTCGCTGTTCAAATTTGCAATGATCTCATAAGCAGAGGTTGTAGATACCTCCAAAAGTTTACATACATCTGCTGCTTTTAAAAATAATTTGTTCTGCATAATCAGTACCTCCTTTGTGTTCTGAAAGTTTTCCCTTCATGTACACCGGACTGGCAGGAGGATTTTCGGACACATTTTTCCGAAATTTTGCAAATTTTCCACAGGTAAAATTTCCTTACAAATTCTAAAGCAATAAAAAAACAGCCTGCCCTGATGAAAACTACTTCATCAAAACAAACTGTTCTATAAAAATTCCCCGATATTCTCTTCTGGAAATGCAATGATATTCCGGAAAACCTTGCTTATTCAAGAAATCCGGCTAGTAAAAAAAATAATTTTTAACTCCATTTGCACTCCAGAGACAAAAATAAATCCCCGGGAAAGCCCATAAATACAGGCTTTTCCGAGGATTTGACTTCTATTCAAACTCAATAACAACGTTTTAGCGGCTGCTGTTTTTGTATGTTTCATACACGTTTTTATTGTTTTTATTATTTATATTATTTATGGTTTTTCTGGCTCTCAAAATTTCCGGTACAATTTTGGTACACATCATTCTGTTTGCCCTCTTCCCAGCTTTTCCAAATACAAGGCGGCTGCCTCCTCGTAAAAATCAGAGCGGCTGTATGCTTTTCCCTCTTGCTGACGCCTTTCTTCCACGTACTCGTCAATAGCGTCAAGCCGATCAAGTGGTGCGTGGACTGTTATCGGTACCCGGCGCGAGGCACCTTTAAATTTTCTACCGTATGTTGCTGCCATCTTTATTCCTCCCTTTTTAGAGGGCAATCTTTTCTGCACCCCTCTTCCGGGCATACAGGTCTTGTGCCCAATGCCGCGCAATGGTAATGCTCTCCCTTTGAAAAACTCAACATACAAGCGGTGCAATTTATTCCCTTTTCATCAGAAAAACTTAAATTCAAGATAGCTTTCATCTCTTTTTCTCCTCGTGGTTTTTCGCTGCGTCGCCTGTCAGGCTGATCAGTGTACTCTTTGTATCGCTATCCAGTACCATACGCCACCGGAGCGGAATCTTCTCATATCCATACAGGGCGCCTGCCAATCCGCCAGTAATGGCCGCGATTGTGTCCGCGTCTCCTCCCAGGTTTGCAGCTTTAACAACGGCCGCCTCAAAGTTCTTTGTACTTCTCAGGCAGTGCAGGGCGCAATGCAAAGAGTCAACCACAAAACCGCTAGGATTCAGGTTTGCCGGCTCTGCCTTTCGGCTGTATCGTGTGCCCCTTGTAATGTCGTTCAGGCCGTTGCATAGTTTTTGCACCGTATCTGCATGGTGCATGATTAAATAGTATACCATTTTTGTATAAAGCTGGCAAGCCTCCGCGCTCAGGTCGTCCCAGTGTGTCAGACGTCCGATTCTGTCTGCAACCTCTACGGCTCTGCTCTCGTCTGTATAGTACAAGCCTGGGTATACGGTACGCATCAGAGCGCCATTGCCTGCGCTTCTGTTCCCGTTCTGCTGGGCTGTCAGCTGTGCTGCCTGCTCCCATAGTTCATATGGTGCCAGGCCCTTGCAACTTTTCAGTTCCGGCCGTCTCAGCATCATCTGCAGTGCGTTTGTGATCGCGCTGCGGCAGGTGCCGCCGATATCTTTCGGGCCTCCCATGGCCCACTCTGCAAAATGCTTGCCCGCCCACGGTTCCGGATTCTCCGGGTGCATTGCTACGCCCAGGGCTGCTGCGATTGTCATTTGCGTGTCGTCAGTAACTTCTCCCGGCTTTACGTTCAGCCACCCGCCGCCGATCATTTCTTTCACGATTCCGTGCTTGTGCTGGATTTCCTTTGCGTTCATAAATTCCAGCGGGGCGCCCAGTGCGTCCCCTACTGCTACACCAAATAATGCGCCGCCGATTTTGTTTGCTAAATTCGTCATAACTTTGTCCTCCTATGCGATTCTTTCAAATTCAAATATGCCAATGCTTGCAATAAAAGCCTTTGTTGTCCGGAGTCCGGTATTTACCTGCTGCCCGTCAACATACTGGCGTAAATAGTAGCCGCCTACCATCTTTACGACCTCCCATGTTTTCTTGCTGTTGTACCGGTCCCGGTACCATTCTCTTTTTACCATGCCGCCCTCCTCATAAGTGAGCCGTTGCGCTATATCCGCGTCGGTCATAATAAATATAACAGCCCAGTTCCTCGCAAGCCTTTTCAACGATCCACGAGTCATTGTCAAGCCCCAGGCGCACCCTGCCGTTTCTCAGCAGTCTCAGCAGGAGCTTTGCAGCTCCCAGCTGTCCCTTTCGCACCATTTCCCGGTGCAGCTCCATTGCTTTATACCTGCGGATTTTCTTCTCTAACATGTCGCTGCCTCCTATCTACCTGCGAATCTCGGTACAAAAAAGCCAAAATCATCCGCCGGGAATTTATCTCTTACAATGTGATCCATAATTCCATAAAGATCATGGATAAAGTTAAAATCATCCGCGGCCAGCCACTCCTCTAATCTTAAATTAAACTTTTCGTCTGCGCTTTCGATATCCATTAACAAGCTCAATCTTTCTCCTGTATATAATCCGCTTTCCTCAGCTCTTTTCGCAATCTCTACATACATTCCATATCTCTGTGCTTTACTCATAGCGTTCCCCTTTCCGGATCCGGCAGCTTACGCTGCCAGCTCCTGTACGTACTCCATACCCTCAAAGCTACAAAAGCCGCCAGCATCCAAAATGCTCTGCAGTGCTCTCTTGCCACCGCACGGGATGTATGGTACCAAAATACCAAACTCGTCACGGTCTGCACTAAAGGCAACCCAACCTTTTCCCGGCTCATACAGCCCCCAGCCAGTTACAACGCGGCTGATTTTCTTGGTTCCAAATCGTGTGTTCTTTAATCTCTTAATCTGCATTTTTATGTCCTCCTCTGTAGCTCTCTTTCAACTGTCTTTATTATAAACCAATGGCGGTTTATATTCTATAGACCGAATAGACAAACTTTAGTGTAGTGAAGTGCATGAAAAGGATACAAGATAGACAACTATTTTTAAGCACAAAAAAAGAGGGTGGCTCCCAGGTTTCAGGCGTTTACCTGACCCCCTTGAGAACCCCCTCTTCGGCGCATTTTACACTATATTTTCATTTCTGTAAATCCCGGAATAACAGACAAAAAGCCTTGCCAAAAAGATACAGAATAGACAACGGGCAAATTATACCCGTTTTACATAGTCCAGGCTGATCCAGCCGTCTGCGTTCTTCTCGTATGCTTTCAGCAGACCCCATTTTGTCGCGCCTGCTCCGTTCTTTTCCTTTACGATTGTAAAAGTACCTTTTCCGGTATACTTCGACTGTCCGTTTTTCTCCGTCCAATAATCGTAATTTGTGCCCGCACCCTTCCGGATTCTCAAATCGGTAATTTCAACGCGCACCTGGTACGGCTGGAATGCTGCCGCCGGGTAAACCTGGCTGCCGTTCCAGTCAAATACTTTGTAACCGCTGTTCTGACCAGCGCACGCTTTGGCATTGGCCAGACTGGTAAAAGCACCTTTCTGGCTGGCTGCGTCCGCCCAGCTCTTGCGCACTCTGTAATATTTCTTTGCAGTGGTTGGCTGTGCCGGTGTTGCTGGTGTGGCTACTGTACCGCTGCCGATTTTCTTCTTAAAATCGTTCCATGCGCTCTCAGATCCGCTTGCAGAGTTCCATCCGTATACACCAGGGCAATATTTACCGTTTACGTCAAAATGGCGGATAACTCTGGAAGCTGGCACGCCGTACAGTTTCATGAGGTACTTAGTCAGCTCAATAGCGCTGTTGATCGTTGCCTGCTCAAAATACCAGTCTTTGCTGTTTGCGTTTTTGTTTCCTTTGTTTCTTACGCACATTTCAATGGACACGCTGTTGGCATTTCTGGCTACGCCGTACAAGCTGCCACCCTGGCTGGACTGTCTGCCGCCGCCTACAGCCCAACAGTAACGGGCTTTCGGGTTCGGGTTATACTGCCAGATTTCTCCCTCGAAACCGACGTAAAAATCAGCACTGGCCTGTGTCGTGCTGCGCTGATTATAATAGTCGATATTGTTCTTTGCGGTACCTGTTGCACCTACATAGTGGATAACAATGTACTCAATTCCTCCGCTGCGTGGGCTTGTGTTGTGTGTTCCGAAATTCTGGTTCTGGTTAATTTTCAAGGTGCTCACTCCTCCCTGTGCTGCCTGGTCGTATTTCGTCAAATTGTATTTGTTGATAATACTCAGGACTTTGTTTACATACTTTGTATCTGTTGCATATCCGCCTGCCTTAATGATTCCGATAGCTTTCGCCGGATCCTTTTCTCCTTTCAGGCCTGCGTAACGCTTTTTGTTTCCGTTCATGGCGCCCAGTAAATATGCGCTGTGATCTGCCACGCTATCTGCAGCGCTTGCATATTTCCGGAAATCTGCTGTAATTGTGTAGGCGTTTCCGTTCGCGTCCTCTTCTCCGGTCTGCTTCCGGTACTTGCTTACGCCGTCCCAGGTGCTGCCTGGCCAGGTGTTTCCGGACAAGCTGCATTTCATCCCGAAAAAGTTGTTTGCATTTCTGGCCAGCTCTGTGCTACCGTAACCGGATTCCAGGATTGCTTGCGCCGTTGTTACTGAAGCCAGCACGCCACTTTTTGCCATGTCTGCCTGCGCCAGTGGCCCCATAAAGCTGATAAATTCCTGCTCTGTCATGTACGTCCCTCCCATAGGAAAAGGCGACCTTACCGGCCGCCCTGTGCGTTATTATCTGTTCTTTTCAGCTGTGCAATGGCCTGAATTACTTTGTCATACCCGACCATGGAAGCAAGCCAGGACAGCAGCACGAGTGCAATTAAATATACCGCCATCTTGTCATTGATCTGCGTCTCCGTCAGAATCAGGTACCCGGCACCTACCAGGGTGGACAGCACTACGGCCACACCGCCGGCCAGAAAATTAGAGTGGTACTTCACTGTCATTTCGTCCAGCAGCTTCTTAATGCCCTCAGTAAACAGCCCCGTAAAAATAGATACGATCATCAATCCCAGTAAAAAAATTTCTAAAGTCATGTTTTTGCTCCTTATCCGATACCCTCTCCGGTATCTGTGTTGTTTTCTGGCTCCATTCCGGCCAGATCGTCAGTTTCTGCCTGCCTTATGTTCATGTCGTACACAATGCCGCCCTTGGTGTTTTCCTTTGCGGATTTCTGCGCATACGCCCAAAATACTCCAAACATGGCCGCTGGTACACCGATCAGCGCGTACAGTGCCGACAAGTCGAAGCGCATCCACATAACAACCTCTGCATAGATTACTATTTCAATACAAAGACCGTATACAACCGCCATCATAGCCTTACCCCAGGCCGGTTTCTTCCTGGTGTGCCTCAGTCCCAGCTCACGCTCTCGGTCACGTACCCGCTGCCTCAGCTGCTGCTCCTCCGCTATCTGGTCAAGTTCTTTCATGCGCTTCTCATAATCTAGTTTTTTCTTAAAAAATAACTTTCTCAACCTTGTCTCACTCCTTGCAGTTCAAACCAGGAAAGAATGTTCTTCACAACATTTATCATAAATTTTGCGGATATTGGCAATCGAGCGCACTGCTTTACCATTGTGGAACTTTGGGTGCTCTGCACAAAAATTTTCGTATGTGTCAATGTCCTCTATGATCTGTGTGAAATGTTCTTCCGTGTGCCTTACGTCGTGTCTGATTTCGTCATTAAAGCGAATGATCCGGTACCTGGCCGTTTCCGCTTTCCCTTTCTCAATCAGATCAATCACATCCTTGTTTAAAGCACGCCCCAGGGCTGCTGCGATAACGCTCCATGGGTTTACCTTGATAGGTGCGATCTGTACAAGGGTGAGCACAATCAGCAGCACACCGCCGCCGGTTTCTAAAATCTCTTTCAATGTCATGCTCCCTTACCTCATCATTTTAATTTTCTGCAAAATAAAAGAACCGGCCAGGGCCAGCTCTGCGGTCAATTCTTTTTATGGGTTTCATTCTTCTATGCCTCTTTGCAGGTCTGCCGCCTGCTGCATCATTGCCAGTTCTTCCTCTTCGATCATACCGTGCTGCAATAACGTGGCCGCCAGACGGTCGATAACATTCCTTTGCAGTTGTATAATTTCCGACTGGGTTTCCAGTACCTCAGCAATACATTGTTTCATAGTCAAGTGCTCCTATTCCTCCCGTTTCAATCACGTTTATGATCTGCTCCTCTCCATTATCGTCCGCATGGGTCAATACAAATTCGTCCAGCAATTTCTCTTTGAATTTCTTGCAGTCCACATGACTCAGCATGGCCAGGTAGCTCTGCATGGTTGCATTTGCCTCTTTGAATGTGATCAGGTTGTCGTGGTAGTCCTGGCGCGTTTTCCGGAGAGTTCTCTTCATCCGAAGTGTTGTGCTCTTTCTCAGGATCACATGGTCGTTATAAATAACAAAACCAACAAACTCGCAACCAACCCGCACCGGCCGGAGTGCTGTCTTGTTGTTGAAATTTAAGTGCAGCCGCTCCTCTAAAAACTGTGTCATTCTTCTGCCGTATTCTTTCAGGCGTTCCTTGTCATTGTCTAGGATTATAATGTCGTCCATGTACCGGATATACCGTTTTATTCCCAGTACCCTCTTGCAAAACTGGTCAAGTGGATCCAGATACATATTACCCAGCATATGGGACAGACCGCCGCCGATAGGTATTCCTAAATCATACAGCATTTGCTCCTCGGTAATTGTCAGCTGGTTTGCATCCAGTGGCATACCAAACGGAACCGCATCATTGTTTATGTAATACCCCAACAAGTCAACGGTTCGCGGATCATCTATCTTTTTCCTGCAAATATCCATAAGTATTTCATGGTCAATGCGGTAAAAGAATTTTGCAACATCAAACTTGTAATAATACCATTCTGATCCGGACGTCCTGGTTTCTCGCATCCAGGTATAAAGCTGTTCCATGGCTGCCAGCTGCCCGCGTCCCTTTACGCACGCATAGGTATGTTCTATGAACGTCCGGCATATTTTAGGATTCAGCACGTCATATATTGCCCGCTGCACCACTTTGGACCAGTAGTCAATAAATATAACTTTCCGCACCTTTGGCACGTATACATAAAAACTGTGATATTCGACTTTTGGTACCTTTCCAGCCCTCAACAGAGTGCTTATTTCTTCCAGGTTTCCCTCTCTATTATCGTAAAATCTCAGCCTTTCTGTGTTTTCCCTTTTGCCCTTTGATACATGGGTATCTGCGACCATTAGTGTGTGAAATGAGGTTATCTCATAATATACGTTTCTAATTGTCATATTTTTTTACAGTGGTGCAGGTTTCGCTGTATTCTACTCCCGGATGGGCCAGTGGTTCTGCTGTCGCAAAACATAACCCACGCACAAGGGACTCCCCTTGGTGCCATCACTGCTGTTTTCCTTTTTCGCTCTTTATAAAGCGCGGGAACGAGATCCTTTATCCCCCCTGCACTGCCAGGACGTCCGTGGGCGCTCCTGTATCTGGCGTATGGGGGTAGAGCGGAGCGCCAGCCGATGTTCACGTTCACGTTGCCACGGTTCGTCCAGTTGCCGTTACTGTAACCGACACCCGCGTTCGTGCCGTTGCCATAGTTGCCACCGGAGTTGAACAAGCGCTATATCCCATTCCCTACGTTATTTATTTTTTAATGCTCGCCATCCATCCGCCGAGCATTCTGCCTATCTCGTTTACCATTTCGCTCCACTGCTTATATTTCTTGAAATCAATATATTTCAGCCGGTATGAAAGGCGGATGTATTTCCTTATCTTGTCAATTTCCACGTCCAGCTCCTGCAAAGTAGTTTTCTTGTAATACTTTTTATTTGCTTCAATGGTTCTTTCCATTGCCTGGTCCATACACCGCTTTATGTCTGCCGCTAAAACAAATCTTTCATACTTTGGGTACGCATTTAGTACCGGATAGGCGTATAACATCATATCTTCAATTTTTCCTAAAATCAGGAGGGGATCTCTGTCCCCATCCCGATCTTCAATTTGTACCTCTTCCATGTTCCTCCTGCATCTAGTTGGCCTTATCGGTCCGCTATCGCGTCCCTATCAGATTACAGGCCAACAGATTCCAGATCCACATAAGCGGAGCGCCAGCCGACGTTCACGTACACGATGCCACGGCCCGCCCAGCCGCCGCCACTGTAACCGACACCCGCGCTCGTGCCGCTGCCATAGTTGCCACCGGAGGTGAACAAGCGCTCATCTGCAACGTTATTGAACCACAATCTGTCGTCGTCATAATCAGAGGCTTTTGCTCCGTTTACTGGTAGTAAGCCGTATGCTCTCAGCACTGCCTTTGCAGCGTCGGAAATGTCTGCGGAACAAGTTAAAGCTCCCAGTGCACAACTAAAGTTCTCAGATGTCTTTGTAATGGTTTTACACCACTGGGCGCCGCCTGCTCCTGTTGCATCGATCTTAATACTGTTCGCGGTTGTTCCGTTGCCGTCCGGCGTAATAAATGCGCCTGTCGTTGCATCAATAGCTTTCCATGCGGAGCTTGCTGCAGTCTGCGGGTTGTCGCTATTTGCGCCGTTATTATTTTCAAGTAACTGTAATTCTCCTTTTACGGTGCGGAGCGCTCCGGTCCACTCAGAAACATTTCCGTTCAGATCCCAAATTCCATCAAGCTGTTTATTGTGGGACCAGGTCAACGGGCCGGTACCGGTTAAAACATGATAAATTTTTCCTGCATCTGTTCCGCTTCCGTATGTAGCCGGAATTGCCTGCTGCAATGTTTCTCTGCTGTCTTTTCCATAGTTATTATTTCCCCATGGCTGAAAACCGTTCTTTTTGCACCAGAGCATAATTGCGGCCCACTCTGCCTTAGTCATCATGTGCCAACCTTTTCCCTTGGATTCACAATATCCTCTGGCAGTGTCCCAGGTAATATTTACAGTCGGATCCTGGCCAGGCAGGGAGTACGCACGGCCATTATTTACAATGTTCTGGTATTTGCTGATCCAGATTCCCGGTACCTCTTTACCATTCACGATAAAGGCTGGGTGTGTGCTGTCTCCGGCGCCGTCGATCACGTCGCTCATTTTGAACTTAGGCACGTAAACCATAACGGACGGGATTCCCTTGTCGTCATAAATCAGCTTGTTGTTAGGTGCTACCATTTTCAGGGCAAATTCTGCTAAATCGTACTGCATACCTTATTCCTCCTCTTCATCATCAGCGGCAACCGGATTTTCCAGTCCCCACAATGTCACTGTAACCTGGCTCATGTCCAGCTTCTTTGCAACCGGAGCTTTTCCCTCGCCCTCCTGGTTGCTCTCTTCCTGCTGCTCGTACTCTCTGGCCGGAATATCGACCTCAGCAACATAAAAAAGACCGTCGCCGGTCCCCATGGTCAAGTCTCCATCTGCATCCATGCAGATATCTTTATGCACTGGCCAGTCTTTCTGGTACTTGTCGCACTTAATGGCCAGCATATCGTCAAAATTCAGCTTGTAGCCGCTTTCTGTAAATGGGATTTTTTCTCCCGCGTTTTTCTCAATAACCTTTACGCTCATGCGTACATACCTCCTCTAACTTTGTATTTAACCTTTACGGTCTTAGCACTTCCCTCGAATTTCAGTTTGAAGCCGTTCAGCTGCTTGTCATATACGATCACATCCCCAACCTGGCCGCCTGCTACTTCCACGACCTCAATATCAAGGTCATAGTTCATAGTTTTGCGGACGGTTTTCAAAGCAACCGTTGTGCCGCTGTTGTTAAAAGCAAAAAATACCTTGTTGCTGTTGGTCAGCGTAACCGCTCCGGTTTCAGACGTAAACTCTGCGTCATGCTCTCCCAGGCGGCGCTCAACTTCCTCCTGCTGGTGCATTTTTGCCTGCATGAAAATAGCCTCTGCCACATGGGCGTCATGGATTCCGTTTTCCATGTGGTTGAAATTGGTTGCACTCTGCGGGGTTCCCTGCTGCATCACGGTACCTGGGGACGGCTCATGTTCTACTGTGCCGTCAGAGTTCTGCGTCTCTTTGTACCGGTATGGGTACTGGACAACCTCGTCTTTCCATGGTGTCATACCATACATAGGTCTTTGCCTCCTCTCTTATACCTCTGTAATTTCAATAGTAAAGCGGTAAAACACACCCTCTTGCGTGCTCTTTCGAGTAATGTTCTCCGTTTTTGTCAGCCACAACTTGCCGCTGCGGTTGTACAGCTGCACCTCTGCGATTTTTACGGTGCCGCTCATGGTGGGATCTATTGTAAAATCAATAGCCACCTTGCCCGTGCTGTCCACGTAAATGTCTGTAATTTCCGCCCTGTAATAGCTGCTGTTAATCTTATACATGGCGTGGGAAACTGTCTTTTTTACATGGTCCTTAAAGCCGTTCATGGCGTCTGCTGTCAGCATGTGCTCCTCCTTTCTTAGAGCCGTGTAGCTCCGCAAATTTTATACACAATACCGGCGGATTCTCCGGTAATGCGAGCATTTACTCCTGGGGCGGTCATTTCTCCGATTGTGCATACATCCGGATAGGTTCCTGCCCGTTTCTCTTCTCCTGGCGTCGGGTATGTGAACGCCTGGCCTGTTGCTTGTGGCGCAACGTCAACCTCTAAAGGCTGTAGTGCTCCTGGCCGGTTCACATCTGGCCGGGTTCCGGCTATAATATGCCGGAAAGAAAAATTCATACCCGCGGGCCGCACTTGCAGGCGAACAGGTGTTTCAAAGACAATCCTCACGTGCTTCTGGGACTGCTTAACCTTGTAAATTTCTTCTGCAACAGCGGCCAGGTCAACGTTGCTGCTGCCTGGCCGGATAATGACTTCGTATGTGTGCGGTGCTACGTTTTCATAGATTTCAACCTCCCGCCCGGAAATTTCTGCAACCAGGCTTGCAATACGATACGGGTTCATAGGGCGTTTTGTGTTGCGCTTCTGCACAATCGGACGCCGCCTTTCTTCCAGGCTCTTGCCCTCGTTTCCTGTGATTCCGTAACGTTCTTCCCACCAGGGGAGTGACCAGGTTGCTGTTTCCGGAAATGCCTGGTTTTTCATATCTTCCACTGTCTCGCGTGCAAGTTCCATGGATGCCGCCATGACCTGGAAAATCCATTTGCCAACATAGGAGCGGTCATAGATCGGGCTTATCATGCTCAGCATGTCTTTTGCAGTTTCCCTTGTAGGGAAGTTTTCCAGATCCATCACTCAGCCCCCTTTGCTTCAACATTTTCTGTATACGGATATTCGTCATTTTCAATGCGAATATTGTCCGTGCTGCCATTGATCAGCAGGTCTGTAAAGTCCTCGACGCCTGGCGTTTCGGTCAGCAGTGCGTGCACTTTTATGTACTTCACTGCTCCATCATCCGCCACGGTTTTATAATAGCTTTCCAGCTGCTTTTTAAATCCGGATATAACGGTGCTCACTTCAAACCCATCTGCCACCGTAACCGTAAAGGAATACGATATGTTTACCAGGTCCGGCGCTGCTACCGTCAGGATTGTGTTTGGCGGCGCCAGTCGGTCTGCGGGGTTGTCTGGAGCCATAATATAATTGTAAACTGTATCCAGCAGGGTCTTGTTCGCACCCTCGCCGTTCTGGTCAAGGCATACAATTTTTACTGTTTCCGGCCCGTTCCATTCCGGGATAACAATCGCGTCCCCGATTCCGTCTACTGCCTTAGCCCACCGTTTATAATCGGCATTGTTGCCTATATAACTGGTTTCCTCCGAGGCGTCTGCTTCCAGGATTCTTTCTCTTAAATCGTCGTCACTTTCTTCCTCGGTTCCTCCGGTGGCTTTTTCTTTGTTCGTAACCGTCTGGATTCCCTCAACTGGTTCCGACATTAAAACAATAGCGCCGGCATTTACGTTTGACTGCTTTCCGTCAAGTAACGCACGCACCAGCACGGTACCTTTCCCCTCTTCGTTCAATATGCAGCTTTCAACTGCCGCAAATTCAATGGACGGCTGATCGTTCTTGGCTTCTGTCGCAAAAACAGTGCCAGCCGGTACTGTGGTGCCCGGTTCGCCTGTCAGTGTCAGCACCGCTTCTGCATAAGTGGACGCTTTTCTCTTTGTCTGTGATCCAGCTGCCAGGTAGTCCAAAAAGCTGCCACTGCTCCACTGTGGGAACATCAGTTTTATTGCTTCCGGAATATAAAACTGCAATAGCTCTGCTGCGATCAGTGCTGTGGGCCTTGTAAAATCCCACGGGAAGCCGCCCTCAGTCTTGTCAATGTCATTCGGAAGCTCGTCCATCATTCTTGCGTGGATCGTGTCCGCGTCACAATCCTCCAAAAATTCAGGTACAATAAAATCACTTGCCAACTCTCTCACCTCCTTACAGCTGTATGCTCAGTGTTTCATCTTCCTCCCACGGGTACCCTTTTACTGTAAAACTGCAGTATGTTTCGTCTCCCTCATGGGTAAACTCAAAGTCTCGGACGTACTCGGTTGCTGGATGCACCAGCAGCGCCTCTGTGATCGTCCTTTCAATTTCACTTTCACGGGATTCCCTGTCCGGTATCTCGGCCAGTTCATCAAACTCCGTGCCTATGTCGTCACTATATGCCAGGCAGCTCAGCCGCTCCGTGCTGGCAACTTTCAGGCACCACTGCATATATGCCTCCCTGCCTGCGCTGGTGATCATCCTGCCTGCTCCATCCCGTAAAAAATCGCCCGTTTCAAAATCAAAATAAACGGACGGGTAATATCTTTCATCATATTCCGGGTTGTCTGGTATCTCAGGCAAGTCAAACACCGGAAAAAGCTGATTTTCTGCCATATTTGCCTCCTAACTTACCACATCAATAACAACCGCCTCGTTTTGCACCCAGGCAACCAGAACGCGGTCCCCTGGCTTGATCTGTGGTGGCTTGGCCGTATGCGTATGGCTTCCGTTGCCTCCCTCATGTCCTCCATGGGTGCCTCCGGAAATCGTGTACGCCAGGCCTCCCACGAGCCTGCACACATGATAATCACTGCGCGGTATCGGTATGGGGAAAGTGTTTGTTAAAAGGCTCATGTCTCCTTTAATGCTGCCGAAATCCAGCACTAGATCACGCTCTGCCTTTCCGGCCACATTCTCTGCCCGCTGGGATATCACGCGGGCCAGTTTGCTCAGACCTGGGCTGCCTTTGTTTTCTGCCATATCTGCCTCCTATCAATCAAAGCTGCCATCATCCACCCAGCCATAAACATGCGTTTCGGACCAGTTCTCATAAACCAGGTGCCACGGGTGCGCTTTTCCGCTGCCGTTTGCGATTGTAATCTTCGCGCGGCCGGCTGATACGTTGTAACCTTTTGCGCCTGGATAAGAGCTAATATAATGCTTGCCGCCGTGGAAGTTCACAACGTCGCCCACTTTATAGGTCTTTTTCTTCGCCTTTGTTGTTTTCTTCTTGGCTGTTGTATCTGCTTTTTCTACCTGCATAGTCATTTTCCCGCTGTCAGCGTCGTGCTGCACGCTCTTAACAATATAAAAGCCGTTCAGAGCACCGACGGCCAGATGTACCATGTCGCCCTTGCGTACCGGCGGGGTATCAGGTGCCTGCACGGTTGCTGTTTCTTTCGGTTTCCCGTTTTCGTCCAGCATGTCCTGTGCTGTTTCCTGGGCTTCCGACAGGTTGTCACTGCTGGCATGGTTTACAATCTTCTGGAAGATTCCGTACTCCGTTTTTCCGTTCTTGACTGCCTCAACCTTTGGCAATCCGTCCGTTTTTTCAGAGGATACAATCTTCACACGGGTAACAAGGTTTGCAATGCTTACTTTGTGCTTGCTGGACACACTGTTGTTGCCCTCAAAGTGATAGATATCTTTGTTGCCGCCTACGGCCACAATAGAAACTTTGTTCTCTGTGCTCCGCACAATCGCCTTGCCTCCGCCTTTTTTCTTGGCTTCGTCCAGGATTCCGCGCACTACGTCGCCCAGGTATGAGTTTTTGTACAAAATCTTTGCGTGGCTCACATCCGGACCGCTGTAGCTGCTCAGGGTAATGCCCCAGTTTTTGAAAACTTCCGTCAGGGCGCTCTTGGTGCCCTTTCCTGCTGCAAAATAAATATTGTCCTGCGATCGCTGCATACTGTACAGATTGTCATAAGCAACCACATTAAAAACCTCGTCGGCTTTCGTTGTGCTGCGCTCACACTCTGTTACATTTCCCATGGCCACAATACCCTTGCCGCTGCCCCAGTACGCTTTTATTGCCACCACGCACCCGATCTTTATCAAAGAGGACAACCTGGAGCCGTTATACTTGGCATTGTATAGCTCAAAGGTTATTTTCATGGCCAGCTCGTCCTCTTCCTCTTCCCATCCCAGGCCCTCGACCGCCTGTGTAATGTTTAGCTGCACTTTCTTTTCCGTGATCGCAATCACATCATAGTGCACTTTGCTTACTTCAATCACTCAGCTGCACCTCCCTTACTTGGCCGGTATGGTCAGCTTTTGGCCGGGGTATATCAAGTTCGGATTCTTTATCTTGTCCCTGTTCAGGTTGTAAATTTCCGTGTATCTGGAGCCTTTACCCAGCAGGCGCTGTGCAATCCTCCATAAACAATCCCCGGATTTTACCGTGTAGGTGGTCGTCTTTTTGCCTGTTTTGGGCTGTTTCTTTTTAGGCGACGGTCTGGTTGGTGCTTTTATTTTCAGCTCATTGGTGGTGTAAATCTTTATATCTCTGGCAATAATAAATTTTATGTCATAGAAATAATCTCCGGATCCACCTTTGTACTTGCCTTTAAAACTGGAAACATAAACAGAATAGTTTATGCAGGTATCAGTGCATAGCAAAGTACATTTTGTGCCATTGTCCCGGTACTTTTCTAGGTTCTTGATCAGTGTGTCCGGCTTAGTATACTTTCTTACCAACCTGTTTTTCTTCCGCACTGCCCCTGGAAACATCCCGGACCATGAAATCTCTTTTGTTCCTTGTCCACGGGGGAGTTTTACGTCCCCCAGTGAAATAATGCTGTACGTCATAAATTTTGCGTCAGCACCCATTGTTATAGCTTCCGGCAGCATAGGGAACTGTATTCTGCTGCCGCCGGATGGTGTCAGGTAAATATCCATGTCCCTATGCCTCCTGTATAAGCGGCATGTTTGCAAAAATTTTGCTCATGCGCTCTGCGATCTCGTCTCCCAGGTCGTCTGCCATTTCGCGGATCCGGTTCTTCATAACTTCAAAGACCTTTTCCTCGTCCATGTTTCCGCCCTCGATCTTAATAACCGGACTCATGTCCACGTTAATCTCAAAGTTGTTGTTGCCCTGCTGTCCCTGCACTGCTGCATTGACAGAAACGGCTTTCTTGCCCTCGGATTCCTCTTCGCTACTATCCCCCGACATTTCCTGGCCGGTTACGCTCCACACGCTCTTGCTTTCGTCCTGTGGCTGTGCCTGCAATGGCAAAATGGTATTGCTGGCCAGTTCTTCACCGCCAGGCCCTACGATTCCGCCGTTTGCGTGGGCCGCAATTTCTCCATTGCTGTCCAGCACACCCAGGTCCTCGCCTGCCTGCTGCCACAACGCAATGCCGCGGCCACGTCTGCCCGGTACCGTCGGGATAACATACTCTTTGCCCTCTTCTCCTAACCAGGATAATTCTGCGCCATGCAGGCCCACCTCTCCGCCGTTTGCATGTCCGGCAATGGATACGGAAACTGTTGATCCACTGCTGCTTGTGCTCAGGGAAGCTGTTGGGTTTGTGATATGGTATGAAACGGTTACATTTACAGAAGCCCTTGCAGAATAAGGGGAGTTAAAAGCTGCTTGCAGCTCACTACCTACTTGGCTGTAAACTGCTGCTATATTGTCGCTGGCTTTCTCGATTGTCACATCCGTGCTGCCATTGGTCTGCATAGTGTTGGAAAATGTATTATCAAGTTCCGCCTGTGCAGATGTGGCTGCCGGTGTTGCATCCGTGCTGCCTGCTTCTACGGTTAAATTGGTGGTCATTGTGGTGTCTGTGGTGTTTGTTTCACTGCTCAGAGCTGCCTGCGCTGCCTCTTCCACCGGTGTTGTGTCTGTGGATCCGGCTGTCGTTGTCACGTTTACCTGCTTCTCAACAGTCGTGTCCTCACTTCCGCTTGCTGTGCTCTGCTCCACTGCTGCCTCAATGCCGCTTGTGTCTACCTGTACCAGATCGGACGGTATAGTTACCGTTGCCCCGGACTGTACCTGTATACCGGCACCGCTCAGGGTTCCGGTTTCCATTCCCAGGGCCGCCTCTATCTGTGCCATGGCTGTTTCAGAATCAACCTCAACGTTTGCCAGATCCACCTTTACACCGTCAGCAGTAACAGAAAACTCTGCACCCTCTGCGGTCAATGCGGACATAGCCTGGTCAATGGCTGTTTTGGCTGCGTCTCCGTCAACCTCAGCTGTCAGATTGTCCATGGAAATTTTCAGCTCGTCGCCTGCATGAATAATATACGGGCTTTCAATGCCGTTTTCTTCGGCTATTGTCTGCCAGTCTATTCCCAGGGCGTTGCCGATCTCCCATAAGCAATCCCCGGCCTTTACCTTAATAGTCGCGCCCTCTGCGGTCACGTCCTCGGTTTCGGCCAGGTCGCCCAGTTTTTCGTTTAAACTGGAAACCCATGCGTCTTTGTCAATGTCCACGCCGTCAACTTCCGCTTTCAGATCTCCCAGTTCCACCGGTTCGTCTGTAACAGAAGCCGTTGCACGCTTCCAGGCTGCTGAAAATTCCTCGCCCAGCTGCCCGTTGGCATCCATCTTACTTACCGCATCAATCAGGGCTTTGTCCCCGGAATCTGCAATGCTTTTTGCGTATACGTCCCAGGCTGCGCTTGTATCTCCGGAAGCAGCACCGATGGCCATAGTCTCGTTAAACTTGTCCATGATCTGCTTTGGCACATCCTGGCCAACCTTTACATATTCGTCCACCAGGCCGCGCATGGAGTCTGCATCTGGTTTCATGGCTTCCCACACCTTTTCAAGTGCGTTCTGGTCGCCACTCTGTAAGAATTTCCAACCGCCGCCCTGCTGTGCGTAATCCGCACCGAACATGTTCAAGTGATCATACAGACTCTGCATGTCTTGGTTGTTCAGGTAATTCTTTAAATAATCAACCTCATTTCCCATGCTTTTCTTTGTCTTTCCCTGGTTTGTTGCAATCAGGTCGCCATAAGTACCGCCCAGGGTGTTGTTTTCAAAGTCCAGGCTGGTCATGAGGTCGTTTGCCTTTTGGTTTCTAATTGCCTGGCTGGCCAGGTCTTTGTAATGCTCATTCTGCCGCTTTGTAATTCGTCCAGAAGCCTCCGCGGCATTTAAGTATGAGTAAAATTCTGTTGCCAGCGCCTGGGTTTCCTCTGCTGCGGTTTCTCTCTGTCCTGCCAGAGCCTCCACTACTGAAGTAAAGGAGTCTGCGGTCAGGTCTTTGCCACTCAGGCTGCCGTATTCCTGGTTGATCCAGTCAAGCTGCGCCTGGGCTTCCGCCTGCTTCCATTTGCTGGTTATGCTGTTCATTTTATCCTGTAAAGCTGACACTGCCTGCGCTTCGTCAACATCAATAATGCCGTCCTGCAGCGCTTCCTCCACGGCCGTTTTCAGGTCATTGGATAGATTGGTCAGTTCCAGGTGGTCTGCTCGCGCCCATTCCTCAATACTGCTTGCCAGGCTTTCGCCCTCCTCAGTACCTCCCAGGAATGTCTGCACGCTTATATGGGCCGCAAATGTCCGGCTTTCAAGCTCGGAAATTTTGCTTTCCACAAAGGTTGTTACATTGTCCTTATAGGACTGCTGCTCGTCAGCGGTCAGCTCAATGCCGACGCTGCTTTTCCATGTCAGTGTCTGGTTTGCTTGCAGTGCTTCCTCTGCTTTCTTTCTCAGTTCGTCGGCGTTCTTAAATTCATTGATCGCCATCTCAACATTTACCAGGTACTTTGCATTTAAGATTCCGGAAGCTGCTTCCTCTGCCTGTTTCGCGCTCAGTTCAATGCTCCCGAAATGGTCCGCTAGGCTGTTGCTGATCTGCTTCTCGTTGTAGTTATCTATAGCCACGCCGATAGCAACCACGGCCGCTGTAATCGCTGCCGCTGCAATACCAAATTTTGCAGCTGTTGGAATCATTCCGCCCAGGTCACTCACAAAGGCACCAACGGACGGAGCTGTCTGTGCTGCCAGCCCTATGTTTTTAATGGCACTGCCAATAGGCGACAGTGCTTTTACCACGTTGCCTGCGTTGCCGATCAGGCTCGTTGCTCCTTTGGCAATCAGTCCAGCACTCAGCCATGAAGTCAGCCCGGCCTGTTCGCCGCCCGGCATAATCTTTGCAGCTTCTCCAAACAAATTGCTCAGGCCTTTGGATAACAGGTGTTTGCCCTTGCTTCCGGCCCATTTTGTAAATGGCTCGGCGATCAGTGTGTCCCATGCAATATCAACCTTCCCGAAAAGGTCGGCGTTCTGCCACTCTTCGGAATTGGTCATACTTTTCACGGTTCTCTTGACTCCCTCTGCTTTGCCGTCAACAAAATCCATCAGGCTTGTGAGGGCTGCTGTGGCTGCCGGTGTTGCGTCTGTAATCGCGTCCACAACTCCACGGATGTACGGCGTCAGTCTCTTGCCGAAACTGTTCTGTACGCCCTCAACAGCGGACTGCATAAGGGTCATGGATCCCTCTAGGTTATCCAGCATAGTGTCTGACATGTCCTGCGCTGCTCCGTCTGCATTATAAATTGCGTCGCTCAGCTTGTTATAATCTTCCTCGGAAGCATTGATAATTGCCAACATTCCGGCCATTGCTTCTTTGCCAAAAATAGTGCTGGCTGCTGCTGTCTGTTCGGTCTCAGAAAGTCCTCCCAGGCTGCCGCGCAAATTGTCCATAACACCTTTCAGTGTTTTCATGTTTCCAGAGCTGTCCGTCAGGCTAATACCGTATTTTTCCATAGCTGTTGCCATGGAATCGGTAGGTGCTGCCATGTTGGCCAGGGATGTTTTCAGTGCAGTACCGGCCATACTTCCCTTGATGGAACTGTTGGCCATCAAGCCCAGTGCCAGGGATGTATCTTCAACGCTGTACTTCATGGCTCCGGCTACGGGCGCAACGTATTTGAACGATTCTCCCAACATGCCAACATTTGTGTTTGCACTTGCGCTGGCTTTTGCCAGTACATCCGCAAAATGTCCGGAATCACTTGCCTTTAGGCCGAACGCGGTCAGCGCGTCGGTTACAATATCGGAAGTGGATCCCAGGCTCTCGCCGCTGGCTGCTGCCAGGTTCATAATACCGGAAATACCGGAGATCATTTGCTCTGGCTGCCAGCCTGCCATGGCCATGTAATTAAATGCCTCAGCTGCTTCTGTTGCTGTAAACTTGGTCGTTGCTCCCATTTCCTGGGCTTTTGCTGTCAGGTCCTCAAACGCCTGCCCTGTTGCTCCGGAAATAGCCCCGACCTGGCTCATCATGCTTTCAAAATTCTTATAAGTGTTTACCGTATCGCCCAGGCCTACACTGATACCCAGTGCCGCGCCTGCCTGTGTCAGCGGGTTCTTTGCAGCGTTTATTATTGCCGTCAGAGGTGCCGTTGCTGCATCCACAACGCTCACTGTTGCTGTCCAGACGCTACCGTCCCAGGCTGCCGCTTTATCCCGCACGCTATCAATAACCGGGCTTGCGTTGTCGTCTGCTCCCAGCTGCGCGGATCCGGAACTTCCAGAAAAATTCTCAACAGCGTCCTCCGCCGCTCTTACGATCGGGGTGGCGTTATCATCCGCCCCCAGCTCCGCTGTGGCGCTCATGCCGTCCAGCATTTCCGTGGCGTCCTCTGCTGCTCGTATTGCCTGGGTGGCGTTGTCGTCTGCTGTTAGCTCTACGGTTGCCGCATCCCCATCCAGGGACGACAGCGCGTCGCCCGCGTCCCTTATCTCCATGGTGGCGCTATCATCCGCGCTTAACCCCACAACCGCCTCATTGCCATTCAGGGCGGTCAGTGAGTCGCCCACGTCGTCAATAATTCCGGTTGCGTTATTGTCTGCTCCCACTTCAACGTCCGAGGCAGCGCCGTCCAGGGTTGCTGCCTGGTCTGCTACGTCGCTCAGGGTTCCTGTGGCTGCATTGTTCACGCCTACGTCAACGCTTGGGCTTACACCGTCCAGGGATTCCGCCTGGTCAGATACGCGGCTCAGTCCCTGGCTTGCGTTGTCGTCTAACTCGATATCAATATTGTGCGCTCTTTCCAACCGATCAAGGCGACGCTGTGTGCGGTCCCACGCACGTTCAAACGCCGTCAGGTTTCTTGTGGCCGACTGCACACCAGCACCGGTGCGGTCAACCGCTTCTATCGGAATTTCAATAGTCAATGTTTCGGCCACTTTTACTCACCGCCCTCCTCAGTGCCGTCTCTTGCTTTCTGCTCAGCTATCAGCTGTATTTTCATACTTTCCAGCATGAGCACCTGCGCCCAGTCTGGTTTGCTCAAAAACTCGTCAAATGGGATATGATGCCGTTGGAAAATAATGTGCATAAGCGTTGTTTTGCCGCCGGCTTCGATTAGTTTTTTGCTACATCCTCCATAGTCGGCTGATATCCGGAAATCTCGTCAAGTTTGGCCAGGATCTCGTCTTTCTCGCCGGATTTCAGAACCACCTCAACCAGGTCAGTGCCGTTCAGCACGTTCAGGTTCTTCCATGCGTCACGGTTATCCCAAATCTTGTCACGATCTTCCTCAACGGTTGCCTCATAGATCAGCTGTGCGCGGTATCTGGCAGCGTCAACACTCTCTGCCACTCTTGTACCCAGCTGCTTGTTGCGCTTGTAGTTTGTGTTATCTTTCTTGCACTTCAAATATTCGTCTTCACCCATAGGGCGGATACGGAAAGACAGCACAACAGCGCCGTTTCTCTTAATTTCAATCGGTACTGCTTCCTCTGCGTCTGTCTTGTATGCGGCGGCTGCCATAAGTCCGCCCAGGATGTCATTTTCGTACTTTCTCACTGTTGCTTTCTTCTCGTCCTCAGTCATTTCAACAGCTGCCTCATTTTCTAAATTCACATTCTTAGTTGCCATGTTCTCAAATCCTCCTGGTTTATTTTAAAAATGCCGCGAGGCTATTCCCCGCGGCTCTGTCTGTGTAGTTATGTTGTTATATTGCTTTAGGCTCTCAGCTTGCCCTGCTGGTTTACTGCGCCGTTTACGAACAGACTCCACTGTCTCTTAATCAGGTCGCCCACTGTTACGTTCTGCAGGTCAATGTTTCCAGACGGTACACAATCGTTGTATACCAGTCTTTCCTCGGAACCGTTGCGGCCCTTAATAACGCCCTGGAAGTTCCAGGACGGCATTTCTCCGGACTTCATGCCTGCCAGCAGATCTGTAATAAACTCCCCGTCCTCTACTACGATTTCGGTAAAGGTAAGTGTCTGGCCATAGCTGGTAAAGATCTCATGCTCCTGCGGGTCTCCCAGCGGCTGGAACTTGGTATTTGTAACATTGACCTGCGCCTGGTAGGTCTCCATAGTAGCCAGCAGCTTGCCCTTTGCGTTGTACAGTGCTCCATTCTTACCGGTCAGCACCTTTTTGGCGTTTGCGACCGCCTGTGTGTTAATAATACTCATTGTCCTTTATCTCCTTTCTTTACTCGGAATCTTCCTCAGCTGCAAAACGGAAGCGGAATGTCAGATAAATAGTTTCAATGCTGTCAAGGTCGTCAACAGCAATAATGAACCATGCAGAGTCTCCCTGCGCCGGATTTCCCTCGTCCTCAATTACGGTGCCGGACAGAAGCTTCTTTTCTCCTACCATTGCGTCAACAACTCGCTGGGCGGCTGCGATAACAGCTGCGCGGCCGTCGGCGTCGTTGTCCACCTGGCCGATCAGGACCTCAGTAGTCTGTTCAACACGGTCCATAAGCTCAAAGCGCTCTTTCACGCGGCGGATTTTCTTCCAACCTGCATCCTGGTCTTTGCTCAGGGTTACAAGAGTGTTGATCGCCTTTTCAATCCATACCTGCTTGCTCTTGCTGGTGGACAGCACAAGGCAACCGGATTTCAGGGCTTTCTTAATGGTTCCGCTGTTCAGGGTTTCTTTCAGGCCTGCTGCTCCGCTGATCACGGTATGGGTCAGGGAAGCATTTGCAGCACCGGCGCAAATCAGACCGCCGATTCTTGCCGCCAGCATATAACCCTCATACTCAACGCCGTCTGTGCCAATGTACGGATTCAGTACATAGTGGATTTTTTCGTCATTGAATGCCGCTGCGTGCTGCATACGGGTTTCAATCTCCACGGAGCTAGGCTCTGCCACGGTCGCCATGGTATATGCTCCCTCCTGGAACACTCTGGCAACGTGAGTTGCAATCAGTGTGTGGACTGCTGCGTCGTTGGTATCAACGATGATCATGTCTCTCACTTCTGCCTCACTTGCGTTTGCAGCTTCTCCGTATGCTGCAGTGTTTACTGTCGGGTTTGTACCGGTGGTAAAGGCTTTCTGTGTAACATCTGCCAGAGTGCCGTTTCCTGGAGCTTTCTTCGTGGCTTTCACGTACTTGCTGTTTGCAAATGCGGCCACAATTCCGTCAACCTCTGTTTTTCCGGCTGCAAAGGTTACTTTTTCAAGGGCTTTTGTTCCCTCGTAGATGGTTGCCTCTTTTGCTGTTTCATCATCCAGGGAAGCCTTTACGGTAATGGTAAATGCTCTGTTTCCAGGATAAAGTGCTGTAAGCACAACAGCATCAACAGCAGCGCTGGCTGTGGTATCTTTCAGAGTAATTGTTGCCGGCGTTCCGCCAGTTCCAACACGTACCACAACGCACTCCTCCATGCCTCCGGCCATAAATGCTGTGATAGCATCATATCCGGAACCCGCACCGATAACGTTGGAAACATCAGTGCTCTGGTCAATCGTGACCGGTGTGTTTAATGCTCCCCAGTTACCTGTTACAAGTGCGCAACCGACGCCAGATCTGGCTCCGGCTGCTTCTACTCCGCCCGCGTTCTCATAGCGCTTGTATACGCCAGGGCGTTCTTTCTTCTCTCCTACAACAAAAAATCCGCTCATTAGTTTTTAACCTCCTTGTTGGCAAATTTCTTTACAAGCTCCTCAGCTTCCGCTTTGGTCGCTTCTTTCTTTCCGGCTACTGCAAAGGCAGCGCGCACAATGTCCGGGCTGTATTTGCCCTCAAACACTTTTGCAGCTGCTCTGGCGTATTCCTCGGCAGTGTAGACCGGTGCTGTGGGCTTCTCAGCCGCCTCATTTTCGGCTTTTACGGCCTCAGCCCTGGAATTGTCCGCCTGCACCTGTTCAGCCGTTTCTGTGGCTTCTGTGGGCTTCTTGGTTGTTGCCATTTCTTCGTCCTCCTTATTTGTTGAAATAGGTTTCTTTCAGCGGGTGGGAATACTCACTGAAATTCTCAGTTGCATACTGCCCTTTGATGGTTATCTGCCCCCTGGTCAGGTAGTCGGCGGCATTATCAACCGCCAATTCATCAAAAAGCAGCGGTGCACCGTCCAGGAGGATAATTTCTCCCAGTCTGGCCAGGGTGTCGTATAGATACCGTGTCCAGCTGTTCCTTGCCTCCGGCGTTGGTGCGATCACATGTATGGCCATGCTGCACTCCATCCATGTGAGTGCGCATGTCTGGCGTTTCTTTTTCGTCCCGGAAATGCGCACATAAATAGCCGGGTGGAAGTCACTCGGCTCATAAAAACTTTCAATATGGTCTTTGTTGATCACAAGGGCGTCTGTTTCCCAGCGTTTCAAAAATTCCTGCATTGCAAGTGCCGGATCCGGTGCCTGTGTGATCTGCTGTGGGAATGCAATCAGCAAAAATGTAAGCGAACACCCGTTTACTAGGGTGTTAGGGTTCTGGCTGTCATTCATTTCAAACAGCTCCGTTCTGGCCCAGGTAATACAATAGGCTCCATCATCCGCCTGCATTACCACGTCGCAAAGCGCTATGCGCACCAGCGGCGCCAACTCCTCCGGTGGCTTGCCTGTGTCGTCGCTGTATACGTTCACGCTTACCATGCCGCTGCTGTGCCGTTCCGGGTCTGCTGTCATGTCTACCAGATAATCAGCGCGGGGGTACTGGCTCACTCCCCACCCCTGGGCTTTGTCGTCCGGTGCTTTCTGTAAAAACACCGCCGGAACGCCCTCATACTTTGCCAGGCTCTCTGCCAGTTCTTTCTCCTGAACAAGCCTGGTATAGATCAGTTCTTCCAGAGTCATGCTGTCACGCCGTCGCTTTCATTTGCTGCGGGTACAATGTCCTGTACGGCCTGCATGTCCTCCGTCCAGGTTCCCTGCCATTCCCCGCCAGCCACTTCACTTGCCAGCATTACAAAGTGGTTTGAAACATTCCCTATGCCAGTGTGGTAAAGCACAACGAGCTCATTGCTGGTTATCCCAACAACAAGCCCGTTTCTGTACTCGTCCCATGTTTTATGCTTTGCCCTTATCAGGTCGCCTTTGTGCACCTGCTCACTGTCAAAAACAGGTGCCGCTCTGTCTTTTATCAATGCCATGCTGGCACCTCCTTACACGTTGTACGGTGCTCCGAAAATGCTTTTGATTTCGGGTTCCGCTTTCTGCTTAATCTTTTCCACGTATGGCCTTGCCGCCATTTTGCTTGTGCCATGTTCCAGGTACCCTGCATAATGAGTGTCTGTCTCAATGGCCACTTTTACGGATAAAGCCCCGCCGGAGGATCCTGCCACCGGTCTGAAGCTGCTCCGCAATTTTCCACTGCGCACTGCTGGCGGTTCGCCCGGTGCAGACGCCGTGTAACTGCTCTTTTTAAATGATTTCTTGTAGCTCCTGCCGCCTCGTTGCCCTCTCAGCACTTGCAGCTCCGCATTTTTCAGCGCCCTGCTGCCTCTTGTGGCTCTGGATTTCATTTCCTGGCCGATAGCGGTCACTTTCTTTGCTACTTCAACGCTTATATCAGGCACGCTCATACGTCTGCCCTCTCTTCCACGTAATAGATGGTATACAGTCCCAGCTGCCCCGGTTCGTCAACGCCCTGCACATAAAACTTGCGGTTTCCGCATGTCAGCTGGTCCGTTTCCACCGCTTTCGGGTGTCCCCGGTCCACAATCGTGTGTGTGATCGGGTGCTGTATCTGTTCCCATCTGGCTTTTTCCTGCGGTGTTGCCTGGGCCAGAACGGCATGTATCACGACGCTGTGATCGCTGTCATATTTTTTTACAGGGCGGCCTTTCCCATCTACGCCGCTGGTGCATTTTGCTACAAAAAAATCTTTGTACAAATTACCTGGTCTTAAATAAAAGATCGCGCTCGCCCCCTCCGTCTTTTGCGTACACATTATCGTGCATACCACCATAAAAATAATGGCCTCCGTCTGCGCCCGATTCCGGAGAAGCTTTTCCGGCCGTTGGTACCGTGTCGGCTCCACACTCTTTTTTCAGCTGCTCGTACTGCTTCCGCCAAAACTCTGCGCGTGCCTGCATTTCCAACTTTAACGGCCCCACTGTCGTGTTTACTTCCATGCCAAACCGTCGCATAATGCTTTCCAGTGCTGCCAGTTTGGCACGCTTCCACGTTTTCTTTGCCGCAATGATGGCCGTGTATTCTTCATTGCTCAGCGCGCTGGTTTCCTCTGCTCCCTCGACCATGGTATCGCCCAGTTCGAAGCGCATACGGTCAACGCCCTGCTCTCCTATCTTCTCCGGATTGTAGGTATACGTTTTTTTCATGCGGCATTACCTTACCCTTCTGCCGGTGTTTCGGCCGCTTCCTGGTGTTCTGCTGGCTCCGGCGTTTCTGATACTTCCTGGCTTTCTGCTGGCAAGTTCTCTGTTTTTGCCTGGTCATTCGTCAAGATTGCCTTATCATCCAACAAAAGCTCCTCTGCCTGGCTTTTTGCAGCTCTCTTTACTGTGACACGAGAATCTGTTGCATGAAGTACAACTAAAATATCCTCACTTTTCACATCTTTAATGGCTTTTGCAGCCTCGTCTGCGTTCATCTGCATAATGCAAAAAACCTGCTGCATATCTCCCTCAGTCAGTGGCACACTCATAACCTGGGCTGTATCTCCGTCAACCTCCTGTATTACCGGAACGGAAAAAGTAACTTCCTCCCCTGTTTCCACCTGCACAAGCTCAGCAACGGGAAGCTCTGCGGCCCCCGTTACCTCAGCAATGCAACCAGTGCGTAACAATGCACGCTCTCTGGTAGGGAGGATGTGTCCGTCCTGGATCAGCTCTCCCGGCTTGTAATTGTTGCCGAGTAGTGTGATCGGCTTTACGCATACATAGCTCATAACATCCTCCTTTCAGGCATTACACACAATCAGTGAAGTATGTTGCCAGATCGTCGGCTGTCTTTCTCATGTCAGTGCTCATAAGTCCCTCAATGAACTCGCTGTGTGTTCCGTTCTCTCCCTCGTACTGATCCATAGCAGTATAGGAACCATTTCCCAGCATATCCCATGTAAAGATATAGCCGGCGGACGGCTCGTCTACCTGCGGCGTATTGGTTGCATAGCACATCAGAGCTGCGTTGCTGTCGCAAATAAACTGCATGTCAGCCTCTTCTCCTGGTTTTGCCACATTGTATGTGGATTCCAGTACCTTAACCTGCTCAAATCCCAGTACCTGGGCCAGAACCTGCTGTGTTACGATGGCCGGGTTTGCAGTGGATCCGGTGTACTTCACACGCTCAACAATGTCCGGGTGCTCTTTCAGTGCCAAATATGCGTCATAGCCCAGGGCTAAACGGTTAGGCTGGCGGCGGCCTCTGCGCTTAATGTCGCGGCGGCGTTCGTCAAAAAAGTGTACCGGATCAAAGTTCGCGTCGTTAAATTTCAGGAATTTCTTGCCAGACGGTGCGCTGTCAGTTCCCTGCCACTCGTCTCCCCATACGCCGCTGTGGAAAAATCCCTTTGCGAAAAGGATATCAAGGTGCAGGCTCATCTGTTCATTAGCAAAACGAACCTTGGCGCGGCGTGGATCCTGTACGCCCGGCGCATGGCTGCGCTGGTAGTTCAGTGCTGCGATCTGGTCAATGCCGACAATAACCTGGTCAACCTTGCAGCCATACTGGTTTTCTCCTGTTCCCATGATGGCCGGATTAACTTTTCCGAACGCCGGTTTGCGGGCTACGTTGTCCCTGGCAAGATCTCCCTTATCGAATGTGTAGTAAAATCCGGAGCTAGTAGCTACCGGGCAAATCGGGAAAATGGACGGTGCCACCCAGTCGCCAGGCTGTGCGAAATATGCCTGTGACATATTAGTCAGGTACTGGTTTGGCTTCCATCCTTTTGCAATTTCTGCCGCAATCCCTGCGTTAGTGCTCATTACATTTCTGCTCATAGTCTTTTATTCCTCCTGTTTATTATTCTGCTGGCTTGTAGCCTGCTTTTACGATCTGTACAGCAATGCGCTGGCCTGCTTTGGTTGCTTCTTCCAGTGCAATGCCAACGATAAAGGACTTTGCTGTTGCCTTTACTGCCTTGCCACCTGCTCCGACTGCCAGCTCGTCGCCGTATGCTACGGCCGCGCCAGCTGTCCACGCGCCAATGTCCTTGATCTGCACGTCCAGGTCGTCGCCCACTGCTACCTTATCGTCACATTCAGGCAGCACAATACCGATTGCGTTCTTGCCTGCAGTTGCTACTTTTCCATCAGCGCCAACTGCTAAAAAAGCCGGTGCCGAAATCTCTTCCCCTGCTTTTACCACAATTACCGCACTGTCATTGATAGTTGTTCCGTAATAGCTCATGTTCTCTGCCTCCTTATCGTCTTGTTGCCTCATACTCATGTACAAGGTCAGGGTTCTGTACACATGCAGCGTCAATGGATTCTGCATAGCTCAGGGCGGCGTTACTCTTGCGGATTTCTTCCGCTTTCTTTTCGATCTTGCTCCATGCGTCAGTGCCTCCTGTGGCTCCTGCGCCTCTTTTGCCAACTTCTCCGAAAAGTCCAGATTTTTCTACCGCTGCCACTGCTCCGTCAAGTACGCCGATCATGTCGTCGTATGCGGTGCCACCAGCTGCCTGCAGTGCCTTTAATGTCGGGACCAGTTCCTCCGGCTTCTTGCCGATGATCTCGTACTTCTTGGCAATGTTGTACAGTTTTTCCTCCTGCGCTGCGTCTGCCTGTTTTCTCAGTGCAATCAGCTCAGCTGCCACTAATGGGTTCAGGCCCTTGTAAATATCCTCTCCGGTACCTGCTGCCTGCTGTCCAGCTGCTCCCTGTGTGCCCTCAGCGGCCGCTCCTGGGGTTTCTACTACTCCGGTGCCCGCTGCCTTGCCTACGCCCTCCGACGCTGCTCCTGCGCCTGCTCCTGCGCCCTCAGCTCCATCCTCAACACCATAGCGCTTTTTAAGTTCTTCAAACGCCATGCGGTCTGTTGCTGTCATGTTTGCCTCGTTGAATTTCATGTCAGTTTCTCCTCCTATAAATTTCTTTGTTTTGGTTTTTCCGTTATCTTCCGGCGGTGTCTCCCCGCCCTCCTGTTCAGGATCCTCTGTTTCCGGCGGCTGCGGTTTGCCTGTCGCCTTTTCAATCATCCCTCCCAGGCGGTCAACGGTTTCCTGCATGTGCTCTACGCTCACGGCACCAGCTGTTTTTACAATCTGTGCCGTTTTACCTGCGCCCCAGGAAGTAACCAGGCCCTTGATGGCCACGTCAAACTCGTCAATGCTCTGGTTCATCAGTGCAGCCTTGTCCGTTACTTCTTCGTCCCGGATAATGCTGCACAAGCTGTTTTCCAGTGCAAAACACACATCCCAAATTTCATCAGTAATGCGGCGGAGCTTGCGTTCTTCCATCTTGTCATTGAATGTATCTGCTTTTTCAATGTCGGCCACTGCGCTGTCAATGTCTGCCTGGTCCAGCTTCAACGCCTTGCCAATGGCAGAAAAGAACTTGTGCAGGCCGCTTTTTGCTGGTGCCTGTTCCGGATTCTGGCCCGTCGGCTGTTCTTCCGGTTTCCCGCCGTTTCTCTTATACAGGGCAACGTGCGCGTGCTGGTTTGCGCCAGCATCCACCAGGCTAACCTCTGTTACTTCCAGGTCTTTCAGCTTTGTCTTTGCCACTTGACCGTGTCCTCCTCTCTAAATTTTTATAAACAAAAAACACCAGTTTCCCGGTGTTCCTGCTTATCACTCTGCTGCGGCTCCGTCGTCGTCCTCAACTTCTTCCCGGATCGCGGTTCCGCCAATGGAGAACATGCTGTATTCTCCACTTTTCACTTTCTCCCATACGTCATCATCAGTGACGCGGAAGCCAATCCACCAACCAACCGGCAAGGTGCCGGCGGCCAGTCCCATTGCTGCCTGCTTTTCCTCAGTCAGCACAACGCTTTCCACCATGACTGCGGTTCCTGTTCTTTCGTGCATTTCCCCGCCGTCTCGGTACAGCTCTGCGAATTTATAGGCTGCGGCTTCCAGGGTTTCCGGGTCGATCATGTCCTCCTGCAGGTCAACAACCTCATTGCCGCCCACATCTACGGACACATTGGCCCACCCAAATACAAGCCGCTTGTCCTCGTCTACTTTTTGAACCTTAAAGCGCCCCTTTTTCTCAACCGGCTGCGCCCGGCTCTTAATAATGTCACTGAAAGTCTGCATTTTCTCCTCCTTTTAGGCATGAAAAAAGCGCCTGGGTTCTTCCAGACGCTCTGCGTTAAATGGCATTTCTGCACATTATTGTTGATTTTCTGCACGTTTTCCGCGTTTTTGTCACGCTTTACGCTCAAAAATGTACGTTTTTGATTTTAAGTGTCCGTGCGGCGTCCTTTTCGCCTGTTCTCTTCCATCTCCCAGGCTCCAATTTCTGCCACGCGGCTGTTTGGCCAGTTCTTCCGGTACCAGAAATGCAGATCTGCTGTATTCTGGCAGCACTCAGCAATGTCCTTGCCTTGCGCGATCCACTTCCAGGTTTCTTTTCGGAATGTCTTAATGTCCAGTGCAGAAAATTTATAGGTGCCGCCTCTGGCACCCATTACACTGTCATTACATTCAAATTCAAAATAGTCCCCCGTGTCCTTGATCACTTTTCCGGTCAAGGCCCATATACCAGAAGCAGGCACCGCAAAATGCAGGCGCCCGTCCCGCGGATCCACAATAGGCTGCACGGCCACATTAAACATGCCAGGCATGTGCGGCTGTTCAAACCAGTATGTTTTTCTGTCGTCCATTACAATCCACTCCCTACGGTTATAAATTTTTCGATATCAATACCGTTTATGTCCATTATACCCTGCGCATGAAGTTCACTCAACAGGTGCTGCCGCTCTTGCCGGCTGTTGCACATAATTTCTGTAAAATATCGGCTATCTATCCCGTTTCGGAACATGATTTCGTTGCTTCCCTGGAAGCCGCTTTCCATGTCCTTAACAAATTGCATGGGGCTTTTTCCGTATTGGCTTATGTCCGCAACCTCGCCAAATCTATCCCATTCAAAAGCATAGTAATCTGTGCGTTCCAGGACTTCCGTGCTCATTTTTATCTGGTAATCTCCATAAACACTAGCACCGGAAAATTTCTTTTTCATCCGCTGTGCCTGTCCTGTTGCCACTCTGGTAAACGCACTGTCAGCTCCTCCGGTTCTCATGTCGGAGTACATACTGGCGCCGGCTGGGTTCTGTATGCCCTGCTTGATTCTGCTCATGGTCGAAGAAATTCCGCCGCTTTGCAAAATCTTTATAACGTCGCCCTCTCTGGAAACACTGTGGTATACATATTTTGCGCCAGCCTTTTCCAGATCCTTTGCAAGCCCAGGCACAACATAGGTTATATAGCCGTTGTATTCGCTCTGCAGCTTCATGCTAGCCAGCTGCACAACGTTTATATTTTCCTGGATGATTATTTCATCCAGTTTCTTTACCAGGCTGCTGCCTGCCAGATTCCTTAGCTCGTCCACGCGGTTAGGTGCTTGCGACCACACAAGCCTTGCCTTTTTCAGGGTTTCCTCTGCGGCTGCTGTCGGCGTCCTGGTCGCTTCGTCCAGTCCTACCTTTTTCAGCAGCTCTGTGGCTTTCTTGGCATCTGCTACGCCATCCCCGCTGCTCCGGACACGGATTCTGAAATAACCGTCCCAGGAATGCAGGCCTTGTTGTTTCCCGCTGTACAGCTCAAAAGATGCATACTTTGGATCATAAGAATCCAGGTAGGTAACAACCCCGTGTATGTTTGCCTGGGTTTCAACTAATGTGTTGCTTGTCCATGCCCTTGCTGTCGGAGCCGTGGTTTCAAAGCTCATATTGATACGCTGTGCCGGCACGGTTGGGTTTGCTCCGTCCATCCTCTGTAGCACATCATTCCATGTGCTGGATCTCAGCTTGCCAGTAATCTCATAGTGCACGTCTCCGTCTATGATCATACGGCGGGCGCTCAGGTTCATGCCCTCAATCTTGTCCGCGTCGCTCCATACCGCCTGCCCCTGCTTTGGCCCTGGGTGTATCTTGTCAAAATCTGTAAATACATCCTCGGCTGTTTTGGTTCCTGGAGGCAAGTGCCCTGTATTGGTTGCTGCCGGTGCTTTCGGTGTCGTCTTGGCATTTCTGGCCGCCTGGTTGGCTGCCAGTCTGTCCCGTACATCCTTGCTGCACTGTTTGGCCTTTACCGGGTCGGACAAGCTGTCAATGAGCTGCTGTTTGTTCATGTTGTTGCAATAGGCAATGTTTTGTGCCTTGGCCATCTGCAGCAGATCTGCTTTTCCCATCTTTTTCAGTGCTGCCGCGTCATGCGTGACCGCCTGGATGGTCTTGGCCGTGTTCTGCGCTTCGTCCGCCCACACAAAAGCTGCCTGTTTTTTACCGGTTCGCTGGGTCAACAGGTCCGTGTAAAATGTCCGGTATGTTTCCCGGAGGTTCTGCTTTCGCTCCACAATGGCATCCAGCAGCTGCTCTGCGTCCTTTCCCTTACCTTTCAGGCTTTCGGCATAGCCCCGGAATATCTCTCTATATTCCTTGTCAGGTATTGCCTCGACCCGTTTTATATATGCCAGGGTGTCCTGCGGGTTTAGGTCCAGCTCATTGGTGGCATACTTCCGGAAAACAGTGTTGTACAGCGGCTCTGTTTCGCCATACTTGCTGTTTGGATGGTATGCGTATGTCATTTTTTCACTGGCTTTGTCGGTAATGTACCGGAAAGACTGTTCTTTGTCTACGCCGATCAGCCGTCCGCTGGTATCTGTCACAAAATTGCCGCCGTGGCTGTCATAATTCCCCAACAGCCAGTCTGTAACATGTTCCCGCTGTATCTGCTGTACCTGGTCAGCTGTCAGGCCTTTGGTGCCGTACTGCTGCCACGCCTTAAAGTCGAACCCGTTCGGGTCCACGTCAATTTTCTGCTGGTATGCGCCAAACTGGCCGCCTATGTTTCCGGTGCCGACCTTGACGGCCGTGTCCGGATCCACAATGCTCTGCACCTTGTAACCAGCTTCCTGCACATAAGCCCGAAACTCTTCCGGTGTGCCGCTTTTGGACTGCGCCGGTTTGAAAAGCCATTCCGTGCCGCTGCCGTCCTCACACAAGTGCATTTCTCCGGTACCTCCCAGGTGTGCCAGACCTTTGTCTTTCATTCCCTGCGGCATTTGCAAGCTGCCAGGGACGGACGGTGCTGCCGGATCCGGTATACTTGGCCCCGGTGTCTGGCTCTGTGCCGGCTGTATTACCGGCGGGGAAATCTCCCTATACTCAACCGCGCACCTGCACTGCGGATGTGCCGGTGGTGTCAGCCTTTGCCCTCCAAAAAGTAATTTATTCAGCTTATAATTAAAATTGTCGTCTATGCCTATCGTCTGCCCCTCTAGCCCGTTGCAGATATCACAAACGCCGTCGTCATAAGCTGTTGACCATACCTTTTCCACAACGCCCATAAGGCCCTGCGCCTGGGCCATCTTTACTGCTTCATACTCGCCGTGCTGATATGCAAACGCCATTTCTGTCTCCGCTATCATGTTAGCGCGGTACCGGTGCTGTTGTGTTGCATACTTGGCCGCTGCTTCCTGGGCTTTCTTGGCCGCTGTGGCCTCTTTCATGCCTGGATTATTCTTTAGTAAGGAATCTTTCACATGATCGTAATAGTTCGCGTTTGCAATAGCCTGGCGCTGTGTCAGGCCTATGCACGGACGTATTGCCCTGGATAACTCCTCTGCACTCTCTCCCTTGCTGTATGCTCTGGCGATCAGTGCGCTCACTGCGTTCTTTTGCTCGGTGCTTATGTTCGTTACAAACTCCGCGCCGTGCTCTTGAACCCACTTCGTTACCCCTGGCCATGTGTGATCAAAGAAAAAACTGTCATGCTGTTCCTGCACGCCCAGGCTTGCCGTTTCCATAGCTTTAACCCATACAGGGGACAGCTTGTCGCTTACCATCTTGCTATAATCTTGCTGCCACTGTTGGAAAGTGCTTTCGCTCATGTGGCCGTTCATTATAGCCTCGCGGATTTCCTTGTAGGTAATCGCATTTTGCTGGTTGGTCCATGTGCTATGCAATATATATGCCGGTTCAGCAGACGCCGCGTTCAGGAAGCTGTTCAGCTTGTTCAGCGCATTTTGTCCGCCCTGGCTTTTCTTCTTGCCAGTCGCTTTGCGGATCCGTATCTTCTTAAATTGCATTATGGGTCCCTCCCCAGTCTCTTCCTTGCCTCCTCAACGGCCTGCATATCTTCCTCGGTCACTCCGTCAGGATCTTCCTCTCCTCCTGGGTCAACCGTGCTGCTACGCTGCTGTTGTGGCTTTGCCTGCTGCCTCTGCCGCGCATTTACTGGCTTTTCTCCTCCCTGTGCCGGTACCGCCGGGGTATCATCTTCCAGGCGCTCAGGCAGGTGTGCTGCTTCTCTCACATAGTCCTCTAACTGGCTGTCTGGTGTTAAAATGCCGACGCCGGTCATTTCCTTTATGTAGTTGGCCAGCTTCTCAATGTCCTCGTCCTCAATGTCTCCGTGCTCCATTCGCGGGTAATCTGTAACGCCGTTGAAGTGGTCGCCATTCAGGTTTATGAGACGAGGAATAGCCTGGTTATTAAAAACCTCACAAATAATATCAAGGTACGCGCCTATTGCCATGGAAAACAACTCTGTCTTGTCGCTGCTTAGCGCAAAGCTGCCGACGCTCTGGTGTCCCAGGAAAATAAAATCTGCCAGCACGGTCATTGCCATGCGGGTGTCATATCTCTCAATGATCGCGTTGGTATCGAACTGGCGGCGGCCTCCGGTGCTCAGTAACTGGAAAGTCCAGCCAAACGGAAGCGCCAGCCCCTCTGTACTGTCACGGCGCACATTCTTTACAATAGCCTCCATGCCTGCACGGATAGCTACCATGTCCGGATCATCTGTTTCCCATATGTTCATGCCCTCCGGTGCTGTCAATACCGGGAAGCCTGCCAGATCTCTCTCTATACCAATTCCCTCAATCTCCTGTATGCGGCGTTTGAAGTACCAGGACCGGTATGCGTTCCTCAGTACGCTGCGCCCCTCCGGGTTGTTCTTCCGGCTCTTTGTCCGAAACAACAGGGCTTTTTCTATCGGTATCGTGTACAGGCCGAAGTTTGGCGGCGGCATCTGTGTCATGCCGGTCAGGTTGTCGTTGTCGTCATACTCCCACTGATAAAGGGTTTCTTGTGCTCTAATAGGTAGCTTAGCCCATCCGATCAGCCCGTCGTCATACTTGCTGTTTAGGCGGCTGTCCCGGTTTTTACCGCAACGCCGCTTGTACACGATTTCGTGGTAGCTCCACCCGTATGTTAAAAAGGACAAGATTTCCGAAATGGTATCTGTCCAGGTGTCCTGCATGTCGTCCATGCAGCTCTCAATAAACTCTGCTGCCTCTTCGTCTGCGCTCTCTGGTCCTCCTGGCTGTATGGTCCAGCTTGTCTGCCGGATCAGCATTTCAATGGCAAACAGTATGGCGCCGATCACGTCGTCATTGTCTGCCATTTCTCTGTATGTCTCCACACCTTTACGACCCTGGAGCTCTTTCAAAAATTCCTCGTAAAAAAAGCCGCCATAGCGCTTTTGCCCTATGCGGCCGATTTCTCCTGCTGTGGTTGCCACTATGACAGCCCTCCTTTCCGTCCACAAATCTTATACAGCAGCTTCTGTGCTGTCTGTTGTACCTTGACCTGCACGGAGGCGTTTCTGTCCATGTTCTTGCCGTCTCCCTTGCCGGTCTTATTGTTCCGGTTGATCCGGTTCATCAGCGACAGGCTCATTATTCCCCACCTGCCTCTGCTACCTGGCCATATCCATAGTACATAATTCCTGTACCGCTCAAAATCGTCACGCTGGCCGCTTTCAGGTACAAACAGTTGCCTGCTGTCAGAACCAGGCCGTCAACTGCTGCTGGTGCGTCCCAGGCAGCTCCCACTGTTCTGATTGTTGTATCAGTCAGCGCCTGCACCGCAACAATGTGGCGATTCTCTGCCTCTGGTTCGTACTTAGTGGCCGCTCCGGTTGCGTTGTAAAGCATACAGCCAAAACCGCCCATGCCAGCGATCATGCTTCCGTTTGCAGCGTTTCTGTTTCCCATTCCCATAGCCTTGCACCTCACTTTCCTCTCCAATAACTGCTCATGCCGCCTGCTACTGCCTCAGCCGGCGGTCCTGTCTGTGATGGCTTATCCATCAAATACAAAATTCCCTGCACCAGAGCGTCAACGGTATCTTTATACACGCCCTTTGGGAACATCAATAAATCTTTCTGTAAATCAGTAACCCATGACGCCGTGTTTGGATCCGGAAAAAATACGTTCCCGGCCTCAAAATATGGTGTCACTGAAATAGCTCTCTCTTCCTTGCTGCCGCGCGGATTGAACGGTACCAGGCCAGAGACTTCTTTCCCCAGCACATCCATAACCGCCGGGCCGTTTGCCTTGTCCTCAACAACCTTTGCCCTGGCTTTTGGCCACTTGGCTGTCATATCCCGAACCGCTTTCACAGACTGGGTAAAACTCATTTTCTCGTTTACCAGGTCAAATACATAAACGTTGGGTCCGCTCCGCCCCATCACGTAACCGGCAACCTTGGCGCTGCCGTCGCTGTCTTTAAATGCCATGTCCCAGCTCTGTATGATCATATTGCAGTGCGGGGCTTGGTTGTAATAATGCTGCAGCCCTGCCTTTTTGAAAATATTACCGTCTGCTGGTGCCGGCCGCTGCTGCATCTGGCCAGAATACTGCAATGAGCCCATGCTCTTTTTCAGTCCGGCCAGGGATTCCTTGTCATATCGCTGGGGGTTCAGGATGTCCCCCTCTTCCCTTATGAGCTGCTTGCCACTTTTCGGGAATGTTATTATTGTCTTTTTCTCTGCCTCAGCTGGTAAACATAAATGCTCATAGCCCAGGTTTTCTGCCAGCACATAACCGGTCAGGTCCATTTCATGCAATCGCTGCATAACGATAATGATCGCGCCGTTCTTGGGGTCGTTCAGTCGTGTCTGCAGTGTGTTCTTGAAAAAATCTATGGTGTTTTGCCGCTCTGTCTCACTATTGGCCATGAGCGGGTTCTGCGGGTCGTCAACTATAATTATGTCGCCACCCTCGCCAGTCAGTGCACCACCGACAGAGGTCGAAAACATCATACCTTGGTGGGTGTTCTTAAATTCGTTCTGTCGGTTTACGTCGTCTTTCAGCTTTACAATGTCGCCCCAGTTCTCAGTGTACCAGGGGGACTGTATAATATCACGGCTTAGTACGTTGTGCTTACGGCTCAGGGAATCGCTGTACGAAACCTTAATAAATCTTTTCTCAGGTGCCTGGGTCCAGGTCCAGCATGGGAAGCACACCGTTACATTTATGCTTTTCATGTGTCGGGGCGGGATGTTTATCACAAGCCGCTTTATTTCCCCGTCCTTAACAGCGTGCAGGTACTCACATATCAGGTCAATGTGCCAGTTCGGTATATACGTGGTACCCGGCTCAATAATCGGCCAGGACTGCTGTATAAACTCCGATAGGGACCGCTCTGCCCGTTCCCTGCGAATCCCTTTTAGCAGGGTTCCTGGGTCAAACTGGCTGCTATTTATGTAGCTTTCCCAGTATTTGCTCAAGGTTTTCCAGCTCCTCGTCTGATAGGTCGGACATGTCCGGAATGCTGCCGCTCAGTTCCAGGCCGCCGCTATGCTCAACAGTTGCCTTTGCGCTCACGGCTATGCTCTCCGCACTGTCTCCGCGGCTCATTCTTTCTATCTTCACGCCGACGTCTGCCAGTCGGGCAATGTCCTGTGCAGACAATTCATTATCCGGGAGGGCTATCAGGCCACGGGTGGCTTTATTCAAAAGCTGCACGCCCAGTTTTGCGTGTAGATCGTGCATTTTCTTGATTTCCTGCTCATTCTTGAAGCGTTCCAGCTCGGTCATGTAAACATCATAGGCCGCTGCGCGTTCTACCCAGTTCCACTGCGTACTCAGCTTTTCAATGCTGCTTTTGCTTTTCATTCCCATAGCATCTGCCAGGCGTCGGATGCTTCTTTTCTCCGGTTCCCGTCCCTGGGTTCCGTATGGCATGTCTCTGTACTGGCAAAACTTTTGGTAATGCTGCGATTTCTCGCCCTCCTGCTGCTCCCATAGTTCAGGCGCGTCTCTCTTTGCCGCCATGCGCTGCTCCCTCCTTTCTCCGAAACATAAAAAGAACGGCCATAGCGGCCGCCCTCTCAGGTGTTACTCTTTGCCAGGGACATTGATGTCCTCAGCAGCTTCCGGCGTTTCTTCCGGATCCGGCATATTTGCCTTTATATTTTCATCATTCAGCTGCACGTATGCGTATTCTTTGCCGTCCCTGGTGCATGTCACACCAGCATTGCCGGTATAGCTTACATACCGCCGAATAATTCCATCACAATAGGTTGGGCTTAACTCTACCAGCCTGGCCTGTCTCTCGGTCATTTCCGCGCCGATCAGTGTGAAGCCAGAACCGCCAAACAGGTCCAGGATAATGTCTCCCGGATCCGAGCTGTTCAGTATCGCCCTTGTGGCCAGCTCCACGGGCTTCTGTGTCGGGTGGAACGTCGCCGTATCTCTTGCCACTTCCCAAACGGCTCCCTGCTTATCTTCCGGGTATAAGAAAACGCTTTTATCTTCCTGCAGTCTCAGGTACCGGATTTTCTTTCCCTTTGGTACCTTGTCAGAAACAAAAGCCTTGCCTCCTGCTCCGTCAGTCACAACAATGCCACCGCTCAGGGTGGTTGCCATGCCTGCATCATCCCGGAGGGTTATCTTCCAGCAGGTGTTGTTGCTGCGATCTCCGCACCACTTGGCCGTATGTCCTGCTTTCTCTGCATAAAACATAGGCTCGAAGTCTCTCAGGTAATCGGTACCGCTCAGGTTGTGGTTGTTCTTCAACCATATCAAGTATTGCTTTTCCAGCAGGCCTGCGGCTGTCATAGCGTCCTCAAAGTCCCTGCGGGTATCGGTCGCATGGTAAATGTAAAATGCAGCATCTGGTTTGCTGTACTTCACGGCGTTCTTAAATGCCGGAATCAGTAATTTACCGAGGAGGTCGTCGTCGGTCAGCTCGTCGTTGGCGATCATGCCGTTGTTTTCGATCTGCTGTTTCTGTCTCTTCCCGTTTCCTCCGCCACCATCCAGGCTTATGCCATACGGTGGATCAGTGTTCACGCACTGTGCCAGTTCATCCCCCAGCAGCTTCTGCAGGGTTTCTGGCTTGGTGCTGTCTCCACAAATCAGGCGGTGCTGCCCCAGGTGCCAAATATCTCCGGCATGGGTCATGGGAATGTTTTTCGGTGGCGGTACGGTGTCCTCTCCGTTGTTCTCCGTATCGTCCACGCCTCCCAGGGCGTTGAGTAGATCTTCCAGATCCTCCTCTGTGTAGCCACTCATTTCCAGCGGTATCTCCCCGGTGTCCATCTGCTGCAGCATGTCTGCCAGCGCCGAGGTGTTCATTTCACTCAGCTCCGCCAGGCGGTTGTCTGCCATCAGATCAGCATACTCCTCTGCCTCCGAGGCATATTCCTGGTATTCAACAGGCACGACACTGGCCTGCATGGACTGTGCGGCTTCCAGGCGTCCGTGACCGGTCACAACAAAGCCGCTGCGTTTGCTCACTGTAATAGGTTTCCTCCATCCCTGCCCCTTGATAATGGCAGCCAGCAGTGCGACCTGCTTAGGTGGATGGGTGTTTGGGTTTCCAGGGTTCGGAACCACTTTGCCAATAGGTACCAGCTCGTCAAAAGCACAAAAGACCTTTACACCCTCCGGCGTAACGGCCCTTGCTTCCGCTTCGGTCTGGTAGTTGGCCACGTTGTTGAAATAGTTCTCAACCTCGTCTTTTTTCTTCTTTCTTGCCATTTCTCCAATTCCTCCACTCTATCATTTTAACATCTATGCAGTGCATTGAAAATGTCTACTTTTTGCACCGTGCAGGCACTATGCAAGTCTTATGCCATCAATGCCGAAAATCAGTGCAGACAGTGGCTTTACAGCCTTTCCCAGGTCACTGTAATAGGTGCGCTTTTCTACACAATTTTCGCGTGCAATTTCTTCTGCACTCTTCTTTTCCGGTGCGATATATGCAGCGTGCAAAATCCGGTACCGGCGCATTTCCTCTGCCTTGCCGCTCTGCTCGCATGATATCCGGTACAAGTTCAGCATTTCGTCAATGTGTGTCAGTATGATCAATGTGCGCTGCTGACTCTGCTTAATGCTGCCAATATAATAATTGTCCTCGTACTCGAAGCTGTCCAGGCCGTCCAGAATGTCCAGGGCGCTCTCTTTTGCCTTGCGGCCATTAAATACTGCACCACTCACATGCTCTTTCAGATTCCGGTAATTTGCCAGCAACAGGCGTGTGTTGTGCAGTCTCCGGGTATATCTTCCCTTTGTCTGCTCCTTTTTGCCCTCTTCCAGGCGTCTCTCCGCCGCTGCCGTGCCTGCTTCTACGCCTATGCGGATAGCTTCATCAATAGCCCGCTGGCTCAGCACCTCGTACACCCCTGCCAGTGTGCCAGGCTCTCTGCTGGTTCCTTTTACCTCTTCTTTCTCTTCCACGCTCTGCTCCATTACTCTCTCCATTCTGGACCAGCCTCCTCTCCTAACCATTCATCAATACGTTTTTCCTGCGCCTCCCTCAATAAAGGGCTTAAATACATTGTCGTTTTCCAGCACATCCGTTTCAGTGCTTTCCTCAGCTGCTCGCGGTCCGCCAGTTTCAGCATATCTTCATTTGTCTTGACCTTTTTCAGTTTTTCCTCATACATGGTATTGGCTGCGCACAACGCCCATGTGATCAGGCTCCCGGCTCCCAGCAATGCGCCGGCCACAAATGCTGCTATAATTTCCATGTCGGCCTCCTCTCCGATATGTTCCCGACATAAATGTCGGAATCAATCTATGTCCCAGTTTCTGCTGTCCCATATCTTTATGCCGTGTACCATTCTCCGGACGGTATAGCACACGCCCCAGCATTTCAATTTATTAAAATACGCCTTTTCTCTCCATGTCAGCGGCCAGATTCTGCCTTTTAGCAGCGTAACCTCAACAGTACCGCGATTGTTATCAACCATAACCCGCACCCGTTTAAATCCCAGTGCCTCAAAGAAATCTGTCATATACATGGTTTCCATAGCGCAATCCATTTTTCCCATAATTCTCATGCTCTCCTGCCTGTCCGGGCGGCGTGTTTCCACGCTCGCCCATAATATTTATTGACTTATCCACACTATCCCAAATTCTTAGGGGGATAACTAAATGGGAAATCCTGCACCAGTTCCCCGGTAAAATAAGGGGCCAGGTTATTTTTCAAAAATACCTTGCTACCGTGTGCCTGGGAAAATTCAAGGATATGCTGCACCCATTCTGCCTGTGGTATCGTTTTATTTTTCTGCTGGCCAGTCTCAGCTCCGACGATAATCCAGGGTGGCGCATAGGTTCCTTTTGTTTCACTCCGTATAACCCACGATGCGCCAAAAGTAAAGTCCTCCTGTATCGGTTCAATGCTTAAAAACCAGTTATACGTGCCAGGCTCGAACCAGGCATACTGCTGATCTGGTCTTGTTACCGTCGTGCCATACCAGAAATTTCCCTGCTGCGGCAGCTTTCCTGCTTCTGCCAGCTGTATGTATCTCTGTGGGTTCTTTGTCAGAAACAAATACGTGTGCCATGGTGCGGCTTGCGCCGCCCCGAAAACTCTCCGGATCCATTCATCCGGTACCCACTCCCCGAACAGATCGCCCATGCTTACCACAAATATAACCGCCGGTTTCTTTTTCTGTGCCGGCATAGGTAGGCAATACTCCCGGAACATAGGTTCAAACTTTACCGGAAACGGCGTTACTTTTCCGATTTCGTTTTTAAAAGGCTTTTTCAGCACCCAGCGGGTTCCTCTTTCGTCCCACTCTTTTCTCAGCTGCTCAGATGTTTTGTTGATCAGCACATTACCAGAAAATCTGTTCGCCTGCTTAGCTGCGTAACAATACAGGCAGCCATGCTGACATCCGGTCACGGGATTCCATGTGAAATCACACCATTCAATCAGGCTTTTGTTCATCATGCGTGTTTCCCTCCTCTCTATCTGCAAACATAAATGTTATTTCCGCTCTTTTACTTTCATAAAGCGGACGGATTGTAATGTTGTACGTGCACCGCGAATTGTCTCTTGTAAACTCAAATGTTTCCGCCAGCGTATTCCCGAAATAAATGCCATACTCCGTGCACTCGTCCAATTTTAAAATAAAAGGCAGATACTGGACCACTTCTTCTGCATGTTTAAATACGTTTTTATTTATGCGAATGTTTCCACGGTAGTCTTTATAGATGTACCGGTACAGCTGTGGGAATCCATTTTGCAAACCCTCTTGCACAAAATTCTCAAAGTTTTCCATTGTATTGCAAATTGTTCCCCTTGCTATATATTCAATAGTCTTTTTCAGGTCAATCCAGCCGCTTTCATAAATTTTCATTGTCTTGCCCTCCTCACTTGCATTTTATCTTTTCCAGGATCCGCTGCCTCAGTGATTCATTGCTTTCAAACAGTCGTGGCTTTACCCCAAAAATGTACGCATGTTTTTTTAAGATTCTTCTCTGCAGGCGCCAGGCTGTCCACTTGCTGGGTTTCTTAAAGATTATTATCTCTTTTTCATCCATTGTCTTGTCCTCCATATCCCAGGTTTCCGGCTATCTTGTCCACGTCGTCGCGGGCTTTCTGGCTTTTCTCATAGTCCTCAAATCTTTCCAGGTCCATTTCCTGCCGCTCCGGATTGAAAGTTATATGTAAAAATGTCTTGCAGCCCAGGCAGGCACCGTGGCCGGTATTGATTCCCATCTCCATTGCCAGGCTTTTGCAGATCCAGTTTTCTTTACCACACACCGGGCAAATTCCTTTATATCTCTTTCTTGTGTCCTTTGGTTCATGGCTTTCTGTGTCCTGTGCCATGCGATCAATAATTTCTCCCATACTCAACTGCTGCTCCTTTCCCAGGCAGCTTGCGCTGCCTGTGTCTTATTGTGTGATATATTTTGGATTTTAGAATAGCACCCTATCTGTATTCTTTGCCGGTTCCTTTGTCTCTCAGTGTGATCCGGCCTACAACCTCAAAACCAGCAAGCTCAGCTGTTTGCTTCATTACCGGTATAAGATCATTTATTTTTGCCATGCGTTCAGCTTCTCGCTGTTTTTCTTCCCTGCGCATGTTCCCCCAGGCTCCTCCGAATGTTGGATCTGGATAGCCCTCTGCGTTTCTGCTCACTTTTTCGCCCATTTTTATACCCTCTCTACGGTCTGCGTAATACTAATGTCATTTCATTATTTTGATACGTCGCTTCACTTGCGGGTGTATGTATCTCTCGTAACTTAATGTGGATTATTTTCGTATCGTGCTTTATTTCCCAAAAAGGGTTTATTATTCCCTTTTGTTTCGTCAATGGCATTTCTGAATATTCCATAAAAGCATCCTCCACAATAAAAAGTCTTAGCCCTACGGATATTGCTGGCCTTGTTTTTTCCGTTCTGAACAACTCACAAATAGTCTCTTCCGGCATATTCATAAGCATCGGCAACGATATTATAACGTCTTTTGATTCTTGACTTTCTTCCATTACTCTTTTACCTCCACCAGGTTTATCTTTGTTTCTTCCACCAGTTTGTCCCGGAGACTCTTAATCGTGTGCTTGCCGTCCTCGAATTCTTTCAACAAGTTCATGCAGCCATCATAATAATTTTCCAGGCGCTGTTTTCCCCATCCTTTCTGCTCATGCAGGTATGTCATGCCGAACAGGAGAAGCATGTCCAGAGCAGTCTCCGCTCGCTGCTTTTCCTTGCCTTTCTCAATCTCCTGCACTCTCCGGACGGCTTCGTTGGCCGTTTTCTGTTTCAATTCATAAATACGATCCGGCGTCATGCGGATACTTTCTTTTCTCTCTTGTCGTTCCTTGGCTCTGCGTTCTTTTCTTCCCATAGCTGCCTCCTACTCTACCAGGTGGCTTACATCCTCAATATTCAGGATGTTTGCGTCGTGCAATACCAGGCTGTCGCCAATTTTCTCCGGAGTGCCGTAATACTCAACAATTTCTTTGCGGCTCCGGTCATAGACCAGCACGTTTTTTGGTAATCTGCTCAGCTCCTCTACCTGCTTTTGCAGGCTCAGGCACATTAGGCCTGCGCTGATCAGTGCAACGCTGATCACAATCGTCCAGACTGCTTTTAATATTCCCGCTGCCTTTTTTCTCATGCTCGCTGCTCCTTTCTGTTAGAGCCAGGCTTCCACAATTTGCAGGCTGTCCTGTTCTATCCGATTTACGATCCGCATCCGCTCCGGCTTTGCCTCTCTTATGTCCTCTAATGTGTCCGCCAGGGCTATCAGGTGCGTACTTTTCCGGCCATCAAACAGGCGTGCCACAAAAAGACCCGGATAGTCTTTCGGATCTTCATACACGACTATCATAGGCGCCCCCTGTGGCATCACTGCCCGGATTAATCTCATGTTAAATTGTGTTATTACCTGGTCCTCTGTTCTCATTTTTCGTTTCTCCTCCTGCTATTTTGTCAATTATTTGCAGGTACTGGAGGCCATAAAAACCGCCTGTATCAACTTCCCAGTCTGGAAGCAAATCTTCTGCCTTTGCGCTGGCTGTTCCCGGTGTCTCCCAGGTCCACCCATACTGCTGCACAATGGCAATTTCTTTTTGCTTTGTTTTCTTGTGTCTCTCCCAACAATCGCGAGCTGCTTTCCAGAAGCTCCACGGCACCATAAAAAACCGATTCATGCCAAAACTTACGGCCACAAAAGCAAGTTGCCTGCCCTCTCCATCCATCCATGCGTCTAAATACTCCGCCTGGTGGTCCTGGACGGCAGAGAAATCAATTCTGTTGCCGCTGGTGTGTTTTGCTTCGACCGCTACCGGAATATCGCGGAAACGGCCTAAATAATCCACACAACTCTTACGATCTACCTTACAGCTTGCAACTTGGCCATGCGCCCCGCGGAGCGGTATAAACTCCGTGGGGACCTTGTGCATGACTGCTATGCCTTTAGCCTGGTATTTTTCGTTTGCAAAATTGATAAAATCCTCAAATGGTTTGCCGAGGTTCGCTTTGCTGGCGTCCCTCCTGTATGTACCAGAATCCCATGCCATGGATCACGCCTCCTTTTCTGCGAAATCGTCCGGCATTGTGTCCAGGATTCTCTTTAATTTAAAAATTGTACCGTTGCCGATTCCATTGCCGGATCCGGTCTTTTTTTTCAGCTCCTGGAGGAATCGCTCAACCGCTGCTTTTCCTCCGGTGCTTTTGCCCTTAATGGCCTTTACTGCATTTTCTGCATTTTTTCTGGCCTCTGCTTCCGCTTTGTTGGCTTTTGCTTTGTACTTAGCGACCTCCGCCTCCAACTCTTCGATTTCTGCCTTATGTACGGCCTCCTGGTCTTTAGCTGGCCCCGCCTGTTCTTTCTGGTTATTCACATAATCAACCAGCTGCTGGTCTGTCATTTTACGGAGCTTAGTGGCTTCCCTGTGCGTTTCTCGCTCCTGCTGTGTCATTCTACAACTCTGTTTTTTCATGTTCTTTCTCCCTCTGGCTTTTTTCATAACATTTATCACACGCGAACCGGTTTCCTTTTCCGGATACGCTGATCACAATCGGTATTCTGTTCATGGCCAAATGCCGGCCACAAATGAAACAGGTTTTAAACCCCTGTGTGGGAATCCCCAGGCGTTCGCGCTGCTGTATAAATTCGCCCACGGTACAGTCAAACGCGTCCGGGAAAAATTCCACGTTGTATGTACGTTTTACTGTTACTGTCTTTGTGTATTCCATAACTCAGACCTCCCTTTTCCCTTTCGGGTGCTTCCGGCCAGTCTGGCCTTTTGGCCGCCTCTTGCATTTTCTTTTCTTATCCAGCGGGTAATATATGCTGCACCTGCAATTTATGTGTTCCGGTGGTTTTAGCCATTCCTCCGCCCGGTCCGGTTCATCCTCTGGCCGCTTTTTCTTGCTTCCTGCATCCAAAAGTAGCAACGCCCCGCATATGATCAGAACAGCCAGGGCGGCCAGTTCTAAAATAAAAATTATTGTTGTCAATAGTTCTTCCTCCTCAATGTCCGCTCCGCAACATGCAAAACAGCAGTTCTGTCATTGATCTGCGCCGCGGTCCTGGCCTGCACGGTAAAATAACCGCCAGTTTCCAGTTCTGCGTGTTGCTATCTAATGGGGTCGGATCCTCAAACTCCTCTGTTGCTTTTCGCCATTCCGGTATAGCAACCATTATGCCGAAATAGCTGGAAGATTCTGGGAAACACTCTTGCAAATGCTTGTGAAACTTGCTGCCTCTTAAATCTGGCAAAATGTCTTTGTAGCACTCCATTGTTGTTACAATATAGTTTTTCTCTCCCAGGAAGTTCAGCCCGTTCCCGCTGTAAACATCTTCCTTGCAGCTCTTTACCTCGTAACAGGTAAATATGCCTTTTTCTATTCCGGATATGGACATCTGGTCCCCTGGCGAAAACTGCATAAAATCAACCCGTTTCCCCTTTGCGCTCCACGGATCCACACTTACCTCACTGGCCCAGTGGTTTCCAAACTTGGAAAAATACTGGCCGATCAGTAGCTGGCCGAGAAACTTTGTTGTTTCTGCTCTGGTCATTCTCCTGCCCCCTGTCCTCTGCTCCGGATCCCGACGCTGCCATTGTACCCGGCTGCGCTCAGGTCCTTTTTCATTGCTTTAAACTCTTTTTCTACTACTGCGCCGGTCTTTGTGGTGGTTAGCATTACAACACCGTCAATCAGCTCAGCGTCTTTTCCCTGCTCTTTCAGGTATCTCACAGCCTCGATTTTGTTCATCTGCCACACCTCCTACCATTCAAGCGAATCAAAGTTTTTACTCAACTTTTCCTGCTGTCTGTCTAATTTTTCAAAGTTTTCCTGCTGCTGCATAAATTCTCGTAAACTTTTCGGTTTTTGTCCGGATGTGCTTTGTTCCATTTTTTTGAGCAGCCTGTCGCTTTTCTCTTCAAACAGTGCCACACATAAGTTTCTTGTCGCTCTTTCATTCAGACATTTCTTGCAAAAAAGCGCGTCCAGGATTTCCTCTTTGGTAAATGTCTTTACAAATTCCTCTGCTTTCAAACTCACACCACCCTCATGAATCTTTCCCTAATCCTGTCCGCCCATGCGTTACTATTAGTTCCTGCCTTTTCTTGCTTTTGTATTTTCTTGGCTTCTAGTCTTTGCATGACCTTGTATGTAATGTTCTCGCACTCCCATTTCTTGGTAATTTCATCTTTAAGTTTTTCCGCATTTTTGTTTTGTTCAAGGATTGCGTATTCATAATATTGGAGTCGTATAACAACCCCGTCCATTCCGACTGCGTCAATATATCCTGTCCCAATGTTGTGGAGATAGTCCCTGCTTATTTGTCCCTCTTCGTACATTTCTAAAAATCGTGGTTCTAAATATGTGTTTAACACAAGCATTGGGTTAAATTCATCATTCGGTGTTACAACATCCCCGCATTCCGCGTGCTTTTTATCTTGTGTTCTTGTAATAATTCTCGGAATGTATTCCGTTATTTCCCTATCTATCACTCTGCGCCTCCAATATCTTCCGGGATTCTGCCACCGCCTGGCGATCTACATCATTGTTGTGTTTGTTCTTGTCGTGGCCCTTTACCCATATAAACCGGATGCTTGCAAATTTCTGACGTTCCCTCATAAGTTTCCGCCATAGGTCTCGGTTTTTCTTCATGGCAAAACGCCCGTTCATGGTTTCCACCACATAGTTGCTATCTGAATACACCTCAACCGGTATCGTTTTATCAGTTATGCTTTTCATAGCTTCCAAAACCGCCTGCATTTCCATACGGTTGTTAGTTTCTCCTATCGCTCCGCCGGACTTCATGCGAGCCTGGCCTTTATACATCAGCTTGCAGGCCCAACCGCATCCGGAACCAGGGCGACCGTTGCTCAGGGCGGAGCCGTCGGTGTAAACGGTTATTTTATCGCTCATTCTTCTCCTTTTTCTCTGAATGTTTGTTCCCACTCTTCACTCAGTTTTTCCATAACTTCGTTTAAATCAATCCCCAGGGGGACTGTTATTTTCATGTCAACCATATATCCCGCCAGTCCTCTGCCTCGTTTCTCTTGGCAATACTTGTTTCTGCTTCGATAAACATAGCTTTGAAACGCTTCGTAAAATCTGACCGCCCGTTCCAGATCTTTTTCCTGCTGGGTGGCTTCTCGGTATTTCAAGTCAACCGCCAGATGTTTTGAATAACCATCAGTAAAAACGCTCTTATCAAGTTGTAAATAATACGGTTTTTCATATTCCATAGAGTTAATAAATTCCTCAAAAACTTCGCGTTTGGCATATTTTTCTCTTAACTCAATAATATTTACGCCATCTTTCATAGCTTCCAGTGCTTGATCACAATTAACTTTTTCCGTACATCTATACCGTTTCATTGTCCTCCACCTCTCCGACTCCGTCTGCATACTGTTCGAGCTCGTCTCTCATTCCCAGGCGCTGCACCGCGGCCACCAGGCCGTATACCAGGCGTACCAGGTCAAGCGGTTTCACGTTCAGCATTTCAACTGATAAATCGTCGCTGCCCTTTTCCAGGTCCACGCAACACCCGCTTTGAATTTCCTTTGTGCTGCCGTCGCTGTATCTCACTGTAATGCCGGTAATATCACGGCTCTTTTCTTCTCCCATGGCTCTCACTCCTTAATTTTCTCGTTGACCCATTCCATCAGGTCACACAACTTTTTCAGCAACCAGGTGTTGCTACGCTTTCTGTACTGTTCAATTTTCTTTCTGTTTTTCTCGTATTCTGTCACTTTTATGCCTCCCTAACATCCCACACGACCATGCCGGTGTTCTCAACGCTATGGTTCAGTATGTCCTCGTCATCCATAACGGCTGCTTTTTCTTCTGCTTCTTTCTTGCTGTCCGCTTCCACCTCGATCTTGTGAAACTCAGCAAACTCAACTTTATATTTCATTTCTGTGATTCCTCCGTTCCGTTCAGTAGCTCGTCAAGCCGCGGTATCAGCAAAATAACACTGCCACTTGCATGAAGCATTGTAGGGGCATTTACTACTCTATCCAGCAAATAACCATATATCAGTGCTGGTGTTGCGTCTTTTGTCTCATTTCGGAATTCTTCCCGCCGTGCTTCTGCTTCTCGGTAAATCCTTGTATGTCTGGAAAAATCTGCAATTTCCTTTACCAGCGTTTTTGCTTTCTGCGAAAAAATCACATTTTCTTTTCCCTCTTTGCCGTCATTTTCTTTCATTACATCCTCAAGCAATTCCACAACTGCTGCGTTCATTTCAATGGAATTGCTTATTCTGTTACTTCCTTGGCTCATGCTGCTCAATCCTTTCTTTTGCAATCTGGTAATATTCTGGATCCAGCTCTATCCCTACAAATTCCCGCCCAGTATTCATGCAGGCAACGCCGGTGCTTCCAGCTCCCATGCAGTTGTCCAGGACTGTCTCTCCTGGGTTCGTGTAGGTCTTGACCAGGTATTCCAGCAGGTCCACGGGCTTCTGTGTCGGGTGTAGGCGCTTGGTCTTGTCCCCGGTGCTGTATTGCAGCACATCCACCGGATACCGGTCCGTGGAGTCGTATGTATAGTTTCTTTCCTCCCGGCCATAACAGCTGCTGCCGTCCGATTCCCTGGTTCCGTATGCCGTCGCTGTCTTTCTCTGGTGCCCGTGCGTCATTTGCGGGTTATAGGTCGGCGGCTTCCGGTAAAATATTTCTATGTTTTCGTGGGTCCTCAGTGGCATTTTCTTGGCGTTCATAAATCCGCTGGGCTGTGTTTTTTTCCATATCCATTCATAGCGGTACATGGCCTTGTTGCTGCTGATCAGCTCCGTGGTAAAAGGTTGTGCGCTAAAAAGTACAATGGCGCCGTTTTCCTTTACCACTCGCCGGTACTGCTTCCATAACTCCTGCAGGTTGATCGGAGTGTCCCACCGGCAGCGTGTTGTGCCATACGGTAAATCACTCAGTACCATGTCAATACTGCCGTCCGGGATCCGGCTCATAAGTTCCATGCAATCGCCTTGCAATAATGTTGCTTTGCTCATTGTTCTCGGCTCCTAAACCAGTGTTTTTATATTCTGGCCTTTCTGTACTTTCAGCAGTACCTCTCTCATTTCTGCCTTGGACCATATCTGCTGATAAAGCATTGCCATTAACCCGTCAAACGTGTCATAGCCGTATTGCAAGTTATCCATCATTATTTCGTCAAATACTTCGTCATTCCCCCAAAACTCACGCGGCATACCCACGTTACGACTCTGGTATACTGCTCTTATTAGTTCCCTGGCTGGCATGTCCACGCTGTAATTTCTATACATTGCTTGTTTGCCTTTAACATAACAATCGTTATATGCCAGTTCACACATACCCATTTCTGCAACCGGCTTGTCTCTTAAATTGATTCCCATTATTTCGACCTCCAGCTCTCCCACGTCATATCAATCCCGACGCATGTTTCTTTCAGGCGGTCCAGGGTTTTCTCTGCGTTCCTGCTGTCTCCGCTCTCCGGAGTCATGCGCTGCACCAGCTCCGGGCCGCTGTAATTTGTCGTGATAATCGTCGGCATATAGCCCTCATACCTGGCGTTTATAATGGCAAATATCTTGCTCACGCCCCACTCAGTCGGCTGCTCGCTGCCTATGTCGTCAATGATCAGGAGTGGTACGTCCTCGTACTGGCTCAGGATGTATGCTTCGTCTACGTCGCTGCCAGCTGCCTTGTAGGTTTCCCGGATCCTGTCCAGCAGGTCGATCATGGTCATGCAGATGCAGGCCGTTCCCTGGCTGATCAGCTGGTTTGCAATAGCCGCTGCCAGGTGGGTTTTTCCGGTACCGTACCCACCGGCCATAAACAGACCGTTGCGCTCGATCTCCGGTGGCGTTACGTGGTTGCGGTCGTTCTTAACCGGGCGCATACGCTGGAAGTTGTCGGCGTACTTCTTTGCCTGTGTGTATGCCTGGCGGCGCCCCTGGGTGTCCTGTACAAAATTCTCAAAACGTCTGTTCTGGAATCTTGCTTTCATGCCGCTGCGTTCCATCATGCTGCGGAACCGTTGCATTTCTTCCTCCCTGGCTTTCTGCTCCGCCTCAGCTGCCTTGCGAGCCTCTTCCTTTGCGTCCCAGTCTTTCCAGAAGTCCTGCGCCTTGCTGCATGTACAGCGCTCCGGGCGGCTCTTCCACACGATCACATGTCGCGGCGCTACCGGGCTAACCAGGCCGTAATATTCCAGCTTTCTGCCACAATACTTGCAACTAGCTGTTTCCGGTACCGGCTCCGGCACGCTGTACCCCTCTCTCAGGGCTTCCGTAGTGCTTATGCTGTACTTGTCCGGCTTAGTAGTCTCCGGCTGTGTGGAACCCTGCTGTATGGCTTCCTGCGGCATTGCTGCCATTGTTGCTGTGCTCATTTACGCTTACCTCCTCGCTTATATCCTCCCAGCGTCCTTGATTCAACCAGGTCAGCGGCATAGGCACATACCCGCGTTTCCAGTCGCTGCTCTGCTTGCACACCTCAACAGCGTGCAGTATATGTGCGGCCATGGCCTCGTCTGGCTTGATTGTTTTCCACTTCCGCCAACATGCCGGCTTGGCTCTCTTTCGCACTGCCGGAAAAGCGTCCCAAAACATGCAAAAGCTCTTTTCCAGGGCTGTCTTGGCCGTTTTCCAGTCAGGGCTTTGCTGCTGTTTCTTTGCTGGCTTTGTCTCTTCCTCGCTGTCAATGTCCTCTGGTTCCGGGGCGGTCGGCTGCTCAGCAACGACCGTATGGTTTTTAGAATCAGGAATCAGAGAATCAGGAATCAGAGAATCAGCCGGGCAACTTCTATGCTTTTCTGGTGCTTGCACTGTACTTGCACCGTGCTTGCATGGTGTTTTTGTGTTTTCCTGCTCTTTTTCGGTCTGATAAGTCCGGAGGTCTTGGCTGTTTCCAGCTGTTCCCGTGCGCCCTTTTACGTGGATTTCCGCCACAACGCCTAGGCCCATATCCTCGCCATCTGGTGCAGGTATTACACTCGCCTGCTCTTTGCAGTGTGGATTCTGGTGTTTCAAGAAGTTTGTTACCTGTATGTATTGCTCTCCTGCGATCTCGTATCGCTGTATAAATCCGTTGTCGTTCAGCTGCTGCAGCATGGTGTCAACATCATCTGCAGTCACATCATCATAGCCCAGCAGCTCCTTTTTTATCCGCTTAGGGCGGTCTTGCAGCCGCCCCTCACGGTCTGCCAGGCACCACAAGCCAATAAATAATAGGCGGGTTAATGCCGGCAGTTCTCCCAGGATTTCATTGTCGAAAAATCCCGGCTTAATGTTCCTTGCTCTTGCCATTGTTCAGACCTCCTTTAGCACAAGTACACTTCTTTGCCTGTCAGGGCCTGCACGCGCCGCTTGAAGTCTGCGGCCTGGCTGTTATCATTGCTTAGGTGTAACAGGTAAACCTGCTGCAACCTACTTAAATCAAACGATTCCAGCGTTTTTATAACTGTTTCAATACTCATGTGCGAGCCTATTGTTCTTTTGGCTCTGGCAGCATGTATGCGGCCCTCTTTTACGTTCTGCTCTATTGTCTCAGGGTCGTAATTGGCTTCCATCATTATGTGAGTCAAGCCTATAAAGGTGTATTTGATATAAACCGTATCAGTAAAATACAGCACCTTTTCCCCGGTCGCTGTGCTCCGGATCAGGAACCCCAGTGGCTCCGGTACGTCGTGCTCAACATCAAATGGAAGTACCTCAAATGTACCTGCACGGAAGCTTTCCAGTGCTCGCACCGTGCAAATTCGGTGCCCGGTTAGGTTTGCCATGTCTGCAGTTCCCTGGCTGGTGTAAATGTTTACGCCCATTCTTGCCAGGGCTTTTGCTGCTTTTACATGATCCCCGTGGCCATGTGTCACAAGGCAGCCACTCAACTGCGACACTTTATAACCACATCCGGCCTGTATCTGTGCCAGCGGGATCCCCGCGTCCAACAGCAGGCTGCTTTGCCCGTCACTTATGTAATAAGCATTGCCACTGCTGCCGGATGCTATAGGGTTAATCAGCATTAAAACGTCGGTCCTGCTGTGCGGGTTGCTGCTGTGGTGCGCGCCGCTGTAGTGTTACGTGCAGGCTGTGGCTGCGCCTGCGGCTTTGTAGGTTTTCCCAGGTCAAGAGCCTGCTGTCCTCCGTCGTCTGTCAAAAATGCGGGCTGCGCTGGCTTCTGTGGCGTCTCCTGGGCTTCTGTGTCAATTACAACCTGGTTCGCTTCCGCGTCGATCACTTCCTGGGTTTCCATCTGTGCCAGTCTGATCTCCTGCATACGCATGTACTCATAGGCGTCGTCAATCTTTTTCGGGTCCCTTGGCATGTTCTTGGCACTGTAAACCTCACGCTTTACGGTCTTGAGACACATTTCTTCAAACCAGCCCTCTGTTTCAACTTCCACTTTCTGGCCTTTCTCCCAGGCTGTTTTCTTACCTCCCCAAAATTCTCCGGAAGCCTTGTCCGGCTTACGTTTTAAAATATCTTTCAGGGTCATGATGATCAGCTTGTTCTTGGTCGGCTCCGTATACTCAATATAGCCAAATCCTCCAACGATCTCCCCGCGGTCAAATGCGTTGTTAATCTCAAAATCATAGCTTTCAACGCGGTTTTCTCTGTTCTTTTTCAGTGGCTTAAAGGTGTCTGTGATGTAAACCAGCTCTACGGTAACGGATACCGGCTTTTCCAGCGCGTACTTTTCAGCAATATACTGGATTCCGTTATATCCAGGCATCAGGTTGACCACGTACATCTTTGTGCCGGTTCTGGATAAGCGATTGTTATCTTTAAACGGGATAGCGCTCAGGTGATTGTCCTGCATCATGTCCAGGCCCATACGAGCATAGTGCACAACATCCAGCGCCAGGGCGTTCAGGTCTACCGTGTTCCAGTTGATCGGATCCGGATTGTCCCACTTATGATCCTTGTTGTTTTCATTCTTGCTTACGCGCTTCTCCTCGGCCATCTTTAATGCTCTGTCAGTTGCGATAAAATATCCCTGGATCAGCTGTCTCTGGTAATCAGTTACCTGGATATTTCCGGCCACATTGCTGCCGAACTCCTTTAAAACCTTGTTTGTAAATGCCTCGCTGTTGCTCAGGCTCTCCGTTTTCTGTACTGTCATTTCGTTTGCCATGTTCTACTCCTCCATATTCTTAAATAAATCGTCAAAGGTCATTTGTCCGGGTATCGGTTTCTTTTCATCTTCCTCAGCTTGTGCCTTTGCAGCGCACTGGCAACCATACCCTTTTTCTACTGCTTCTGCGCTGGTCAGGAGTCTGCCGCACCGCTTACACCTGCGGGCACGGATTGTAAAAATTTCGCCGTCCATTAGTTGCCTTTCGGTACTTTCGTCATAAACACAATGCTTTTCGTGTTCTTGCGGAAAGTATCTGCAATGTTTCCTGCGCCAGGTACCGTTTTCTTGTAGGTGCTCGCCAGTTCTTCCAGTGCGGCAATGATCAGCGGCGCCTCGTCCGGATCCAGTGCTCCAACCTCTGTATTAAACAGGTTTGTCCAGTAATTCATGCCGTTAGTTAATTCCTTGTTAAACTCTCCAAAATCCTGCTTTTCTACGGCTTTCTTAAAACCATTCATTAAAAACTGCGGGTGTACTCTTGTCATGCTCACTTGTCTCCTCTCTCAAATCTCAGGGTCTTGTCTGGTTCGGATACCACCAGGCGGATAACCTGTGTCTGTGTCTGTGTCAGCTTTGTAACAGACTCTGCATTGTCCACAAAGACCGGAAGCTCTACGCCGTAATACTCGGCCAACGTGTCAATCAGTTCCAGGCCTGCATTGATACGTGCTGCGTTGTTCGCGCTCTTAAATGGCACCAGGCCAGTTTTACAAGGTACCAGGGCCTCACAATCATCTGCAATGCCGCCGTTCTGCTGTTCGATAAACAACCGGAAACGCAAGGTTTTAAAGCGGCTGTTGATCTTCTCGTCCAGGAGCTTTGTTTTCGCTTTTACAAACTGCTCGCAAAGGTAAATACCTTTCTGAAGCTGCTCATATTTCGCTGCCAGTTCCTCCTCTTTCTTTTCCAGCTGGGCGATTCTCTCGTCCTGTTTTTTAACCATGGCCAGCTGTGCCTTTTTACTCTGTTCAGCTTCCAGGCTCTCGTCCAGTTCTTTCAGCTGTCCGCTCAGCACATTGTCTGCCTCAGCAGCTGCCGCTCTGGCATCTTTCAGTTTTTCCTGCAGGCTCTCAATCTGCTCTGTAAACTGTCTGTACTCTGCTGTGTCCTTATAGTCCGTTGTTGCAAGTACCGCTTTTTCAGCTGTTGCCAGGTTCTTCGCTGTTTCTGCTTTCTTCTCTTTCAGTTCCACCAGACGAGCGTCCAGGGCTTCGATTTCGTCCTGCTCCTTCTTAATCATTCCGCTGCTGCACTCTGTCATGCCGCGCTTGTTGATTGTTTCCAGGTTCTGTGCCTTGGCTGTATTGAAGTTTTCCTTTGCTTCCTCAATTTGCTCTGCTGGAAGCTGCTGGCCGCATGTCGGGCAAATCTCCGATCCGGTCCATTCCTTTTCATTTTCCTCATTCCACTCCGCCAGGAGCTGCTCTCTTCTGCGGTTCAGGCGCTGGATTTCGTTTTCATGCTCGCGCTTGTCCTGCTCGGTGTGCATGATATCCGTTTCAATGGTACTTGCCATATAGCGGAGGTTGCTGATCCGCTCGTAAGCTCCTTTGTTTGCCTCAGCTTCTGCTCTCGCATGTTTGGCCTCTCCGGCAGCTCTCTGGCTTTCCAGTTCCGCGATCTGCTGTCGGATGGTTGTTGTCGCTCCGGATTCTCTGGCAGCTCTCTGGCTTTCCAGTTCTCGGCGCTTCTCTTTAATCTCTGCCATGGTGTTGTCAATGGTCTGTGCATCCAGGCCCGTAACGTCCGGCTTTGCTTTCTCTGCCTCGTCAATACGCTGCGGGATGTCGGCCAGTTCTTTGTCTGTCAGGTTCTTCTCCTTTGCAGCAATGGCTCTATATTCGTCCACGGTATAATAATTTTCTGCCTTGCCAGGCTTGCAGAGCATTTCCGGAAGTTCTCTCAACAGATCGCCCTGGCTCTCAATAACCTCATTAAAATCTGCATCCCCGCACACCTGTAACAGGATTTTGCGGCGGTCTGCTACTTTCATGTTTTCCAAAAAGTAGTTGTAAGAGGTCAGCATCTTTGCCAGTTCTTCATCATGGTAAATTTCCAGCAGATTCTTTTTAAACTGGGTTTCGCTTACCGGTACCCCGTCCATGCTGTAATCTGTTGTGTGTCCGGATAACACTGGCTGTGGGTTTCCTTTAATGGTCTTGTAAACTTCGTGGTAATCTTTTTTCAGTACCATTTCCGAACCGTCTGCCAGTTCCACGGTCATTTCCACGCTATGGTGCAGGTTATGGCTGCCGGTGGTTTTTGGTGTGTAGTTCTTTTCTGTGGTGCTCGGCTTGCCGTACATCAGCCAGGTAAAAGCGTTGTATACGGTGCTCTTACCGGTTCCGTTGTCGCCATAGATCGCGCTGCTTTCGCCCTGCGGGTCAATTTCCAGTTCTTTCACGCCCTGGAAGTTTTCCAACTTCATTTTTAAGATTTTCATACTCCTAACGCCTCCTTATGTGCTTTCATGGCCATTGTCATATTTTTCAACTGCTTGTGCAGCGTTTCAAAAGTCTCCGGCTCAATGCCTGTAAACTCAATGCCGTCTCCAACATAGGCATTGCCTACAAAAAGGATGTTTCCCATAATCGGGGAGCGGTGTTTGTCCGTTTCGTACAGGTAACAACCGATCAGGTTCGGCTGCAAACCGTTTCTAAATAAAAATTCTTCATCCACCAACATGCTCACGCACTTGCTGTTTTCTCTCAGTACCGTGGTTGTGTGTCCCAGTTCTCTGTAAAGTCTCTTCGGCATAACGCTCTCGATCATGTCGCACCCGTCTCCGATCAGCTCGCACAACTGTCTGTTCTGTGTTTCCAGTCTGCCCTCCGGAAAATCATGTACAGTAACTTCTAAATCTGTGCTAACCTTAATAATTTTGCTCATTTACGATTCCTTTCTCTCATGCTATAATAAGCACAAGCGGTTATTTGATAACTGCGGGTTTCATGCCTCGGACGCTTTGGTCGGTGTCACCGGGGCATTTTCTTTGCACAATTCCATAAAAGCAAGGCTAAAAATTTCCCAGCTCAACGCTGCCTTTGCCTCCTGGATCAGTTGCTCTCTGTAATATGGTTTGCGGCGTTCTCCGTTCGCATCCCCGTATCTGCCTATTATGTACTGCAGCTTTCTGTCTGCGCGTTCCTGCGCTTTCTGCTCAATACTCTCCTCCATTGTCCTCAATAGCTTCTGCCTCCTGTCTTGCTTCTCTCAGGCCAATTTCACGGCCCCATAAAAACATCATTGCCAGTGCCGGAAATACTAAAACCTCGCCGCCCAGGCCTCCGGTTCTGCTGTCCATCACTGCAAACACCATAAGCCCGATCTTTACCAGCGCGCCCCCGGTCAGGATCATTGCTCCCAGGTTAATGCCTGCCGCAATACATCTTTCCAGCTTTACGCGGCGCTTGATAGCTTCCTTTCTCGGTGCCAGCTTTTCCTCAACTACAAAGACCTCTGTTTCTCTGTGCATTACTGTCTTTCTTGTCATGTTGTTCCTCCTTATACATCCAGCAGCGTTTTCTGCTCCGGTTCCTCGGCCTCTGTTCTCTGTGCTGCCTTTCCGATGATCGTCTTGGCTCTGTCCTTAAATGCCTCAATCTCTTCCAGTGGTACGTTTACCGCTGTAACCATTCCCTGGCTTGTGTTGTCCGGGCTTACCACTGCAATATCCACAATGTCGCCAACCTCAACCGGTGCCGGCGTGTAAAATGTGTACTCTCTTCCGGATGGCTGTCCGGCTCTTAAATATTTGAGCTTAATTACGTTTGTTTTCTCCATCTTCCTTGCCTCCTGCTTTTCTGTATTTCATAAATGCCTGCCAGTCGTCGCTCAATACCAGCGCCGCGGCCTCGCATATAATGACGTGTTTTACAAGTTCCAGGTTGTCCAGCTGTGCGTTTTCAGCTCCGGCAAATCCCTTTTTCTTTGTGTACCCGATCAGGGTATCAACTGCCTGCTTCAATGCTTCCGGGTTGCTTTCCTGGTGCTCTAAAAACTTCCATGTATTATCTGCCATCAATACATCCTTTCTTCCAGGTACCTCCTGGATACTCGGCCGGCTGTTACAATCTTTCCTTTTGCTTCCAGCTCTTTATTTAGCTGTCGCATAATCTTGTATGCGTGGCTTTCTGATATATCCAGCATGGCTGCCACGTCTGCCACTCTCAAAAACTTAGGTGGTTCTTTTGTAGCTGCTGCCGTTCTTCCCATGCTCCTGCACCTCTTTTCTCAATCCGGATACCCTTTGCGGGCTTCAATCTTTTCTATGGCGGCCAGCATTTCATCAACCTTTTGCCGGGCTTCTGTAAACCGTCTTTTTATTTCCGGTACCATTTCAAGCTCCTCCGGTGTTATTACCCCGTCCTCAACAATCTCTGCAAATTCTGTGAGGGCGTCTTGCATGTCGTCCATGTGTCTCCTCATTCGGAGCACGCATCTTTCTGGCGGCATGTCGCTGATCTCTGCGATTCTGTCTTTTCCTAACGGACACTCATTAGCACAATACCAGGCTCTCAATTCCGGCTCCGCGTATGCGTCAGCCATAAGTGCCACAACCGTGTTTGGGGTTTTTGTTATGTCCAGCTCGTACTTTTTCAGGCTGTCCTCTGTAACCCCTGGCAAGTAGTCAACAGCTCCGGCTCTTGTCAAGAGCTTTTCGTTGTACTTGGCCGCTTTCAGTCGTGCCTGGCAGTACCTGTTGCCCGCCGCTTTTGTTACTCGGCTTTGCATTTATTTTTTTCCTCCATGTGGCAAAATATAATTGTAAAATAACCTATCTTTCCATTTTGGAAGATTTTTCTTTAAAAAAAAGCACTTCAACCGGCAGTTTAAAAAAATCTGCCAGCGCCTTTGCTTCCTCTAAGGAAAATTTAAGGTCGCCGAGTTCCTTTTTACAGTAGCAAGCCTCCTGAACGCCTATAACGTCGGCACATTCCTTTAAACGGATACCGCGTTCGGTTCGTATCTTGCGTAAATCTTCGTACATCTTCTTCACTCCTTTCTTCCATTTTGGAAACTTTATGGTTATAATATATCTTCTGTTTTGGAAAATGTCAATAGATAATTTTCTATTTTAGAAAAAAATGTTAATGTGGTTACTTTCCACGGTGGAAAGTGATATAATCCAACCAGAAAGGAGGGGTCTACTATCAATAACATCAAAGTATTACGACAAGAGCGCGGTTGGACTCAGGCCGAATTAGGTCAGCGCCTTAAAGTAAAAGATTCAGCAATTTCCAAATATGAAAACGGCTCCTTGCAGCTATCCGGCGATCTACTTGTTCAGCTGGCGGATATCTTTGGGGTTTCTACTGACTACATCTTAGGTCGCACAAAATACCGCACTTACGAGGGCACTTCCTTTGAAGTTCCAAAAATAATTGATCTGCTCAGTCGCGGTGACATGGAAATGATATCCAACTGGGCGGAACTCTCTCCGGAAAATCAGGCTCGTATTGCGGACTACGCCAAAATTCTGCAAAAGGCAGAAGCGGCAGATAAAAACAAAAAATAGGAGGTTTTTTATGAAAAGCAAACATTTGTTTACCCCCCCCCATAAAATAACAGCACTTTTTCTGTCGGGTGTCCTTGTTCTCTCCTGTTCTAGCTGTTCTGGCGCGCAATCTAATTCAGCATCGGAAACACAACAGCAAACAGAAGTTTCTCATTCCTCTGCTGGTTCACAAGAGGATCTATCTTCAACAGAACAAAATCTAGTATCTGTTTCCTCTGGTTCTGTTTATGACTCTGTCACATCACTGGATCAGAACCTTACCTTGCAAGAATCTGATAGTTGCTTATATGTCACAATGGATATACCATCCGGGGAATTCAATGCAAATACCCGCCGTTTCTTTTGGGATTTAGTGCGCGTTATACAAATACCGGATATATGGAATTCTTATACAAGTATGTCTTTCACGTTCATGTCTGGTGACGATATGGCCAATGTTGGAATTTCTGGTTATAACAATGTTTATTCGTTCAATGCAACGCATATAAACATTATGCAAGACCAGGATAAAAATAACATTTTCGATCAGTTTTATATGGCAGTGCTGGGCGCTCGCGATCTTTCCGTCGCTCAGGATAAAAGTCTGTATGAAATGGCTGAAAAGTATGGCACAAGTGGCTATTCGCTTCCGGAAGATTACCGTTCTGGTTACTTTTGGGTTATGTCCAGCTTTCCGTACAATGCTGGCTATTCAGTAAACGATACCGCTATTTCGGTACAAGTATCTGCCGAAAACACCAAACAATGCGGTGCTCAATCTGCACAAGAGCTTACCGCTGCCGTTGACATTTTCAACCAGCTTTGCAACAACGATCCGCTATCTATGCCATATACAAAAATTTCTGTACAGTACCTGGATTCTAATAATTCCAAATTATGGGATTGGTGTTCAGAAAAAAATGAGAGCGCTTGGACTGTTACACTAAACAGCAGCAACAGCGTAACCTTTGCGGATGGTATACATTCGACAGCAAAATAATAAAGGGTGTAAAGCGCATTTGTTTGGCACCGGTCTGTTGCCTCAGCAACGACCATATATGCTTTAGAATCAGGAATAGGGAATCAGGATTCAGGATTCAGCACGGCTTTTCTAGTGCCTGCACCGTGCTTGCACTGTGTTTTAATTTTAATCATGGAGGTTCGTATGGAAAATTTAGAAATGCTTACGGGCACCTTTCCGGTTGCTCCGGATCAGCTGGCGCATGATCTGGCCGTCGCAAAGCTCATTAAAAGCGGCACGGTACCGGCCTCAGCTTCCGGCTATGCTTATTATGGTGCCTATATTAAATATTTACGGGAATTTGAAACGGTCATAGCCAACCGCATCCCGGAGGAGTCCGAAAATGTCAGTGGCTAAAGATCCCAAAACCGGCAAGTGGTACAGCAAATTCAGGTACACCGACTGGACCGGTAAAAGGGTGCAAAAGAAAAAAACGGGTTTCATAACCAAACGGGAAGCCCAGGAGTGGGAACGCGAATTTCTTACAAAAGCGGCTGCATCTTGTGACATGTCGTTCGCTTCCCTGGTAGAGTTGTATATGGCAGATTGTAAAACCAGGCTGCGCGCCACCACCTGGGAAAATAAACAGCACCTTATTACAAAAAAACTGCTGCCCTATTTCGGCAGCACACCAATAAACCAGATCACGCCGCTCATGATCCGTAACTGGCAAAACACGCTTATGGAGCTGCGGCAGCCAAATGGTAAACCGTACTCAAAAACATACCTCAAAACTATCAACAACCAGGTTGCTGCTATTCTTAACTATGCCGTCAAATACTACGGCCTCCCAGGCAGTCCGGCGGCGGTTGCTGGCAGCATGGGAAAATCAAAAGCGGATACAATGCTGTTCTGGACCGAGGACGAGTTCAAAACTTTCATTCAGGTTATAGACAAGCCAACGCCCTACTGCGCTTTTAACATCCTGTTTTATACTGGCATCCGCGAGGGGGAATTGCTAGCGCTCAGCTTGTCTGACTTCGACTTCACTAATCAGGTGCTGCATATCACAAAAAACTTTGCAGTGGCCAATGGCCAGGAAGTCATATACGAGCCAAAAACTCCAAAAAGCAAGCGCGATATTACTTTGCCGGATTTCCTCTGCGCCATTGTTCAGGACTATGCCGGCCGGCTTCTGGAATACGATCCGGACGACCGCCTGTTCCCATTTACAAAAAGCTGGGTAAACTCCCAGCTTCGTGCCGGCTGTAAAAAATCCGGCGTCAAGAAAATTCGTGTGCATGATTTCCGTCATTCTCACGCCAGCCTGCTCATTCACATGGGTTTTCCTATCCTGGCCGTGTCGGAGCGCCTGGGGCACGAAAAGGTACAAACCACCCTGGAGCTATATGGCCATCTGTACCCGGATGTGCATGGTAATGTGGCCCAGCAGCTTCAGGACAGTGCCGCCGCCGATCTGTCTCCGGCAGCATGGCAAAATGCACAAAAAAGCCTATAATTTTGGAATGTGGTACACTTCTGGTACACTTGGACAAAGCAAAAGCCCGGAAACCCTTATTTTTCAATGGTTTCCAGGCTTTTTGCAATTATTCAAACTCAATCGTAGCCGGTGGCTTCCCAGTGCAATCATAAAGCACTCTGTTCACATGCTTCACTTCATTAACAATTCTGCTTGCCACTTTTCCAAGTACTTCCCACGGAATCTCGGCTGCTTCGGCAGTCATGAAGTCGATGGTGTTTACGGCTCTTAATGCGATGGCGTAGTCGTAGGTTCTTTCATCGCCCATAACGCCTACGGAGCGCATGTTGGTCAGTGCTGCGAAGTACTGGCCGATGCTGCGGTCGAGACCTGCGTTTGCGATCTCTTCGCGGTAGATGGCGTCTGCTTCCTGTACCATCTTTACTTTTTCAGCGGTTACTTCGCCGATGATACGAATTCCAAGGCCTGGGCCTGGGAATGGCTGACGGTATACCAGTTTCTCCGGGATACCAAGCTCTAAGCCGGCTTTACGTACTTCATCTTTGAACAGGTCACGGAGAGGTTCGATGATCTCCTTGAAATCTACGTAGTCAGGAAGTCCTCCTACATTGTGATGGGACTTGATCACTGCAGATTCACCGCCCAGACCACTTTCTACAACGTCTGGATAGATGGTTCCCTGTACCAGGAAATCTACAGCGCCGATCTTCTTTGCTTCTTCCTCAAATACACGGATGAATTCTTCACCGATGATCTTACGTTTTCTTTCAGGCTCTTCTACACCTGCTAATTTGCTGTAGAAACGATCCTGAGCATTTACACGGATGAAATTTAAGTTGTATGGGCCGCTTGGTCCGAATACTTCTTCTACTTCGTCGCCTTCGTTTTTACGCAGCAGACCGTGATCTACGAATACACAGGTCAGCTGGTCGCCAACTGCCTTTGCAAGCATAACTGCTGCTACAGAGGAGTCTACGCCGCCGGACAGTGCACACAGCACCTTACCGTTTCCAACTTTTTCACGGATGGCTTTGATGGTATTCTCAACGAATGCATCCATCTTCCAGTCACCTGCACAGCCGCAGACATTGTATACGAAGTTGGACAGCATCTTGGTTCCTTCTACAGTATGAAGTACCTCTGGATGATACTGGATCGCATACAGGTTCTTTTCTGCACACTCTACAGCTGCTACCGGGCAGTTGTCTGTGTGAGCGATGATCTTAAATCCAGGAGCTTCTTTTTCGATGTAATCGTTGTGGCTCATCCAGCAGATGGTCTTTTCAGATACGTTACTGAACAGCTTGCTGGACTGATCTACGGTTACTTCGATCTTTCCGTATTCACGAACAGGTGCCTTGCATACATGACCGCCTAATAAATGCATCATCAGCTGTGCACCATAGCACAGTCCAAGTACCGGAATTCCCAGTTCAAACAGTTCTTTGCTGCAGGTTGCAGCGCCTTCTTCATATACACTGTTTGGTCCGCCGGTTAAAATGATACCCTTTGGATTCATTTCTTTGATCTTTTCAATATCAGTTCTGTAAGAATAGATCTCACAATAAACATTGCACTCACGTACACGGCGGGCAACCAGCTGATTGTACTGACCGCCAAAGTCGATTACAATAATCTTCTCTCTGTTCACGAGTATTCCTCCTATTTTTTGTCTGATAAAACGGCAGTCTGCCCGTTTCATCTTAGTATATCTCATTTCATTATACCTAAAATAATTTCACTATACAAGTGTATTCCCCAAAATCCTTGCGCTTTTCCCATTCCTCTTTCACTTTTCACAATTTTTGTTGATTTTCAACATAAAAAAACAGCATTTTTCTCATGGTATTTCCTGTCATTTTTACTGCTGTTTCAAGGTCGTTAATTCTCTAACAAACCATAGTTTAAAAACCGGCAAAGCCTTTCCGTTTTTTTCCTCCCCTCTCATCTTTTCCGGAAAATCCTTTCCGGAAAATCATGAAAAAGTCACCCCTGTTTTATTGTGCATTGTTAATAAAATTACATACAAAATCCCCTTTTTATCTTTGTATATTTTACACATTGCACAATTTTGTCCCCTTTTTATATAATGAAACTGCCAGATGAACAGGGCTCTGTTTTAAAAAAGATACGCCCTGATATACAGCACAGGAGGTTATAAACTATGGATCAATATAATACTCTCACACCTGAGATCATTTCCAAGCTAAAAGCGGTATCGGATCACATCCTTACCGGCGATGATATCAACCCTGATTTTTCCAGAGATGAAATGCCTATTTACGGCACTCATATGCCCGACCTGGTAGTCCAGCCACGTTCCACAGAGGAAGTAGCTGCTGTTATGAAGATATGCTATGAAAATACCATTCCTGTTACACCAAGAGGTGCCGGAACCGGACTTGCAGGCGGCGCTGTTCCCCTTCTTGGCGGTGTTCTTCTTGATATGTCAAAAATGAACCGGATCTTAAATTATGATCTGGAAAATTTCGTTGTAAATATTGAATGTGGCGTTCTTTTAAATGACCTTGCTGCGGACTGCCTGACAAAAGGCATGATGTACCCGCCGGATCCAGGTGAAAAATTTGCCTGCGTAGGTGGAAATGTAGCTACTAATGCAGGCGGCATGCGCGCTGTTAAATATGGTTCCACCAGAGATTATGTACGCGCCATGACCGTTGTGCTTCCAACGGGCGAGATCACCCACCTTGGTGCTACGGTTTCCAAGACCTCTTCCGGTTATTCTCTGTTGAACCTTATGATCGGCTCTGAAGGTACATTAGGCATCATTACGGAACTGACCTTAAAGATCATTCCTGCTCCAAAGGCAAGCGCTTCTCTGATCGTACCATTTGAAGATCTGAAAACTGCTCTTGAAACAGTACCGAAATTAAAAATGTCTTCTTTAAATCCTCAGGCCATCGAATTTATGGAACGTGAGATTGTACTGGCTTCCGAACGCCATACCGGACGTTCTACTTTCCCGAGAGAAATGGAGGGACAGCCTGTAGGCGCTTATCTTCTGATCACTCTGGATTCTGACAGCGAAGACCAGTTATATACACTTCTTGAACAGGCAGCTGAACTGGTCCTTGACGCCGGTGCCATGGACGTTTTGGTTGCTGACAGTCCTGCCAAAATGCGTGACGCTTGGGCAGCCCGCTCTGCTTTCCTGGAAGTGATCATGGAAGAGACTAAGCTCCTTGATGAGTGTGATGTAGTCGTTCCTGTTACAAAGATCGCTTCTTATCTTGAATTTGTAAATAAGACCGGTGAAGAATGTGGTCTTGTGATCCGTTCCTTTGGACATGCAGGTGATGGAAATCTTCATATTTATGAGTGCTCCAATGACCTTACAGAAGAAGAATTTAAAAAGCGAGTAGATAAATTCTTTGACCTTATCTATAAAGAGGCGTCCGCACAGGGCGGACTTGTTTCCGGTGAACATGGTATCGGCTCCGGTAAGATCCAGTATCTGGTAGAGTCTATTGGTGAGACCAACATGGCGTTAATGGAAGGTATCAAACGTGTATTTGATCCGAAAATGATCTTAAATCCAGGCAAAGTATGCTACCGACTGTAACCTATTTATATTTATAAGCCCCTTTCTGCCAGATATCAGGCGTTAAGAATATCTCCCTATAAAAGATGGCGCAAAACATTTTTTCTGTTTTTCGTGCCATCTTTTTTCATATCCTATTTGAGAAATTTTACCCAATTTTATCGGTACCTTTACACATTTTATATTGAAAATTTTGATCTCAGGCTTTATAATATGTAAAGAAGTTGTTAATAAACGCTTCAGGCCATCAGGTCATTAATCTTATGAAAAAGGCAGGTGAACAGAATGGACGGTTGCGATAGTCATGGGCGAAGTAAACGCACGGGATATAAAGGAAACAGCGGTCTGTTCTGTTTCGTATAATTTCATATAACTTGAAATACAGGACTTCTTTTTCATTTCTTATCCCGTTCTTACAACTCCTGTAATATCCATCGCAAAACTGTAAATGGAGGACGGATACCGTCTTTCAATTTAGTTGTCACGCATATCCTCAGACGCACAGATACATGCTGCGTTTATTATTTCTGCACATTTTACAGGTGCAGGTTTTGTTGTGCCCATAAAATCATGTTTTATACAGGATGGCGTGTTGAAAACTGAATAAAATAAAGATGAAAAGGAGACTGAAATGGAAAACAAAGTTCAAGTTCAGGATCACAGCCAGGAGATCCTGTCTGTAATCCGAAGCAATGCCTCACCGGGTATTCTGAGAAATAAACTGGAAGATTACCATGAAAACGACCTTGCTGACATTTTCCCGGAACTGACCTTAGCTGAACGGCGCAAGATCTGCCGTATCCTTGATACAGATATGCTTTCTGATATTTTCGAGCATATCGACCAGAAACAGGCAGCGGAATATCTGGATGAAATGGACGTAAAGAAAGCTGCTGCTATCCTTTCTGCTATGGAAACAGACGCTGTTGTGGATGTTTTGAAAATGACTTCCAAAGAAAAACGCTCTCTTCTTACAGAACTTCTGGATGATGACGCAAAAAAAGATATTGCCGTGATCGCAGCCTTCGATGAAGACGAGATCGGTAGCTGGATGACCACAAACTGTATTGTGATCCGCGAAAATCTGACCGTAAAGCAGGCTATGAGCAGTCTGGTAGAACAGGCAGCTAAGAATGACAATATTTCTACCATTTTTATGGTAACAGAGGATCAGACCTTTTATGGCGCAATGGATCTGAAGGATCTGATCATTGCAAGACAGGACTCCGCTTTGGAGGATCTGATCGTTACCTCTTATCCTTATGTATATGGTCATGAACTGATCGATGACTGTATTGAAAAACTGAAAGACTATTCCGAGGACTCTATCCCAGTCCTTAATAATAACAACAAACTGTTAGGTGTTATCACTTCCCAGAGTATCGTAGACCTGGTCGATGATGAGATGGGTGAAGATTACGCTAAGTTCGCAGGTCTGACTGCTGAGGAAGATTTAAAGGAACCTTTAAAAGAAAGTTTAAAGAAACGTCTTCCATGGCTGTTAGTTCTGTTGGCTCTGGGTATGGTAGTTTCCTCTGTTGTAGGCCTCTTTGAACAGGTAGTAAGCCAGCTGACACTGATCATGTGCTTCCAGTCCCTGATCCTGGACATGGCCGGAAACGTTGGTACCCAGTCTCTGGCTGTTACCATCCGTGTGCTTATGGACGAGTCCCTTACCGGAAAGCAGAAGCTGGAACTGGTATGGAAGGAAATGCGCATTGCCTTCTCAAATGGTCTGATCCTTGGCGTACTTTCTTTCACAGCCATTGGCTTATACATTGTGGTCGCAAAAGGAAAGCCTTTTGCATTCGCCTATGCTGTATCCGGCTGTATCGGAGCTGCGTTACTTTTAGCAATGGTGATCTCCGGTGCCGTAGGTACCTGTATCCCACTGTTCTTTAAAAAGATCAATGTTGACCCGGCCGTTGCTTCCGGTCCACTGATCACAACTGTAAACGACTTGGTTGCTGTTGTTTCTTACTATGGATTAAGCTGGATCTTACTGATCAATGTACTGCATCTGGCTGGTTAAAACAGAAAGCATGTGAGTATAACATTCTTGCTCACTGCTGTATATAAAAAATACGCTTTCTCTTCTATGGTTCCTTCTGGAACCTGGAAAAGAAAGCGTATTTTTGTTACTGTCATGGTTGAACTATCATTCTTTTTTACCTTCCCCCGAATGGTGTGACAGTAACCCCTGCTCTTCTCTCACACTGCGCATCCTGCGGAAATAGGAACTCATCTCATCTGCCATACCGGAAAGGCGGTTTAATAAGGTAGAAAAATCTTTTAACATTTCATCGTCTTTATAATATGGATAGACGATGTCATGATCGATCTCGCTCCAGCCTTCCTCAAACAGCGTTCTTCCCTGGATCTCCACATAATATCCTTTATACTTGATAATGTAGTGGAGAGAACGGTAAATGCCGTCTGACTTGATATCGATCAGTTTTTCATCATAAATGCGTGTATCACCATTTCTACGGTATACCTTTGGACGCTCTGCAATATAGCAGTGGGACGGATCTTCGTCAAAATCCCGGCCTCGGTCTTTTACGTAGATACTTGGATCATTTTCAAATACAGTGGTAATATATTTGTGGAAGTAGATCCAGTCTTCCCGGTACAGGAAGAATACACGGATACCGATCAGATCGGTCATGTATTTGTAATAATTGCTCCGGTTCAGATCTTTGAATTTCTCCGGATCTTCTTTTCTTTTTCGTATGATCTTCTCTAAAAGATGTCCCGGATTTTTGGTACGGTAGCGGTAGGAATGAATTCCTGCCCGCTCAATATCATAGAGATAATCGTTGACAAAGTCTTTGCCGATCCCACGAAGTTTTTCTTCTTTTAACAGATAATCATCATAGATCGCTGCCAGCTCTTCCCAGGAAATGTCAGCTGCCTTAAAATCGTCTTCGTCAATGTTATACGCTTTTAAGAACGCCATTTTATCAACCATCTGCCTTCCCCCTTTTCTATATGTCCTCTCGAAGCCTTTCATGCACCTGCCTTTGTGGCCGATTTTCCGCCAGTCGCACCCAAATTTCATCAACATACGCGCCGCGTATGCCTCAGAAATATGGGCACAACTGACAAAAAATCTTCTCACAAAATCAGGCACAGAAAGACTCCGAGCGAACATTTTTTCTCACAAATCTATAAATCCTATTTACAAACCCGCGCTATCATTCCAACTCAAACGCCCCAGTATACAACTGATAATACTTTCCTTTCTCCTCGATCAGCTTATCATGGCTGCCGCGCTCGATGATGTGGCCCTGTTCCAGTACCATGATCACATCAGAGTTTCGTACTGTAGACAGTCTGTGTGCAATGACAAATACAGTGCGTCCCTGCATCAGGGCGTCCATTCCCCGCTGTACGATAGCCTCTGTACGTGTATCAATAGAGGATGTTGCCTCATCTAAGATCATAACTGGCGGGTCTGCAGCGGCTGCTCTGGCAATGGAGATCAGCTGTCTCTGTCCCTGAGATAAATTCTCACCATTTCCGGTAATAACAGTCTCATAGCCTTCCGGCAGACGGGTGATAAAGTCATGGGCACCAGCCAGTTTTGCTGCTCCTATGCACTCGTCATCTGTTGCATCCGGGTTACTGTAGCGGATATTTTCCATTACAGTACCTGTAAACAGGTTGGTATCCTGTAAAACAATACCTAAAGAATGGCGCAGATCTGACTTTTTGATCTTCCTGATATTGATGCCATCATAACGGATGGTTCCATCAGAAATATCATAAAAACGATTGATCAGATTAGTGATAGTAGTCTTTCCGGCACCAGTCGCACCTACAAAAGCTACCTTCTGGCCAGGTTCTGCATACAGTGTAATATTATGAAGAACTGTCTTACCAGGATCATAACCAAAATCTACATTTTCAAAACGTACATCACCTGTCAGCCTGGTATAAGTAACCGTTCCGTCACTGTGGGGATGTTTCCATGCCCAGACACCAGTACGTTCTTTGTGCTCTGAAAGAGTTCCGTCAGGATTTTCCACTGCATTTACCAGTGTTACATATCCTTCATCTTCCTCCGGCTTTTCATCTAACAGGCCAAAAATACGCTCTGCACCTGCCATACCCATGACAACGGCATTGATCTGCTGGGAAACCTGGTTGATGTTTCCTGCAAACTGTTTGGTCATGTTTAAGAACGGCACTACGATACTAATAGAAAATGGTAATCGGGAAATGCTTAAATTAGGCACTTTAAACATCAGGAATAAGCTTCCGGCAAGAGCTACTGCCACATACAGCAGGTTACCGATATTGTTTAAGATCGGTCCCAAGGTATTTGCGTATTTATTAGCTGTTTCAGACACATGGAACAGCTCATCATTAATAGCATCAAAAGCCTTTTCGCTTTCTTCTTCATGGCAGAACACCTTAATGACCTTCTGCCCATTCATCATTTCTTCCACAAAACCTTCTGTCTTACCAATAGCTTTCTGCTGCTGGATAAAGAATTTTGCAGAACTTCCCCCTACTTTCTTTATAATATGCAGCATGAGCACAACACCTGCAACTACCACCAGTGCCATCCAGATACTATAGTAAAGCATGACGCAGAATACTGTAGTTACCATAACAGCAGAATTTAAAAACTGCGGAATACTCTGGGAGATCAGCTGACGCAGCGTGTCAATATCATTGGTGTAGTAACTCATAATATCCCCATGATTATGGGTGTCAAAATATTTTACAGGAAAATCCTGCATACTGTTGAACATTTTTTCACGCAGCTTCTTTAAAGTTCCCTGAGTGATCTCAGCCATTTTCCGGTTATAGAAGATAGAAGCCGCCAGCGCCAGACCATAAAGTGTAAGAAGGATACCTGTATAACGCAGGATCTCATCCTTGCAGCCATTCCAGTCACCAGACTGCCAGTTCTGTTCTACCACAGCAATAACCTTCTGCATAAAAACTGCCGGAATAGAACCTACAATAGCATTAAATAAAATACCTATGAGTACCAGAGGCATCAGCACCGGGAAAAATCCGAAAATGGTGCGGATCAGGCGCAAAAACGTCTTTTTTCCAGCCTTTGGCATGCCTTTTCCATTATTCTTCATCCTGACCGCCTCCTTTGTTCTGTGAGTCGTATACTTCTTTGTAGATCGGGCTGGTCTTCATCAGTTCTTCGTGATTTCCAATTGCCTGGATCTTACCGCCGTCCATTACAATAATATGATCGGCTTCCTGAACAGATGAAATACGCTGTGCGATAATGATCTTGGTGGTCTCCGGGATAAATTCCTTAAATCCGCTGCGGATCAGAGCATCTGTCTTTGTATCTACTGCACTGGTAGAGTCATCTAAGATCAGGATCTTCGGCTTCTTAAGCAGCGCTCTTGCAATACAAAGTCTCTGCTTCTGACCACCGGAAACATTGGCACCGCCCTGCTCAATATAAGACTTGTACTTGTCCGGGAAACGGAGAACAAATTCATCTGCCTGGGCCAGTTTGCAGGCATGGGCTATTTCCTCTGGAGTGGCGTTTTTATCACCCCAGCGCAGGTTTTCTTCAATAGTACCTGAAAACAGGATATTCTTCTGTAAAACAACAGCAACCTGGTTTCGCAGTGTCTTAAGGTCATATTCCCTTACATCTCTTCCCCCCACCTTTACCACACCTTCTGTGGTATCATACAGACGGGAGATCAGCTGGATCAAAGTAGACTTGGAAGAACCGGTTCCACCGATAATACCAATAGTCTCACCGGAATTAATATGAAGGTTAATGTTCTCCAGAGCGTTTCTCTCTGCCTTTTTAGAATATTTAAAGCTTACATTTTCAAAATCAACAGAACCGTCCTTTACCTCGTAAACCGGATTTTGTGGATTTACCAGACTGCTCTTTTCTTCCAGAACTTCTACGATTCGCTTTGCAGACTCAGAAGCCAGTGTGATCATAACAAAGACCATAGACACCATCATAAGACTGCTTAAGATCTGGAAACTATAGGTTAAAAGAGCGGAAAACTGTCCTACATCCAGATCCAGTCCCCGGCTGGTGATAATGGTATAGGAACCAAAAGACAGCACAAAGATCGTAACTGTATACAGGCAGAACTGCATCAGCGGATTGTTAAATGCAAGGATCTTTTCTGCACGGGTAAAATCACCACATACATCTTCTGCTGCACGGTCAAACTTCTCTTTTTCATACTCCTCCCTCACATAAGATTTCACAACACGGATGCCCTTAATATTTTCCTGAACAGAATTATTTAAAGCATCATATTTGTTAAATACAGCGCGGAACAGCGGCATGACCAGACGGATAATGGAAAAAAGACCAATTCCCAGTATGGGCACTACAATGATAAAAATACATGCCATTCTGCCTCCCATGATAAACGCCATGACAAAGGCAAAAACAAGCATTAATGGTGCACGTATGGCAATACGGACGATCATCATATAAGCCATCTGTACATTAGTCACATCTGTAGTCAGGCGGGTAACTAAAGATGAAGATGAAAACCGGTCAATGTTTTCAAAGGAAAAGTCCTGGATCTTATAAAACAGGTCTTTTCTCACGTTCTTTGCAAACCCGCAGGAAGCAGTGGCGCAGGCATTACCTGCAGTGATGCCGAATATAAGAGAAAGTGTTGCCATAACGACCAACACCAGTCCATACATGGCGATCTCACTGAAACCGGCACCTGCCTTCATCCGGTTTACCAGCTGTGCAATGATAAATGGAATGATACACTCCATTACCACTTCCAGGGATACCATCAAAGGTGCTTTCAGGGATGCCTGCTTATACTCACGGATGCATTTTGATAAAACTTTCAGCATAGTAGGTAAAATACTCCTTTCTGTAAACAATAAGAACAGGACGCCCGCAGTGCGAACGTCCTGAATGCTTTCTTCAGTACTTATACTGAAACATGTGCATTTTAGGCTACTCTTAATCATAACCTAAATCCACTCTTCTTTACAAGAGTAAAATAATGAACTTTTTGTGAAATAAATATTAATCCAGAGCCTCATTTAAACCTTCTGTTCCCTCTAAGGCAAATCTTCCCTGTCTGATCAGTGTGATCCGGCTGCCGTCTTTTCCCACAGCCACAATATCTCCCAGTTCGCAATAAGGAACCGTAATATCTGTATGGCAGCTGAAATATGCCTTTGACATATCCTCTTTTCTTAAAAGGGAGATCTCATTGTCTCTGGCGATCACTTCTTTGCCGTCCGGGTTGTACATAGGTGAGTCTTCTGCAAAACTGTAGCAGGTATCTCCTACTGCAAAATGTGGACCTGTTTTCTCAGCAATAAGGATAGGCAGCTTGCTGCCGATCTGGTATTTCTTTGCCATCGCATAAGCTGTGGTGTTGGTTCCAATGGCAAACTCGCCCAGCGGAAGCCAGCTGTGGCCGCGCATGATCACCTGTTTTACCAGGTCTTTTCCCTGCTCTTTGGACTCTGGGAAATTTCCGCAGCCAAACTCGGTTACTTTTCCGTCTTTAAATACCATACGCAGGTCTTTAAAGAGATAATCTTCCACATAAACCTCTTTTACATGAAGAAGGCCTTCTGTGCCTGTAAGCACAGGAGAGGTAAATACTTCTCCCAACGGAATATTTACATCGGATACGCAGTTTTCAAAATTAGTCTGCTTTTCAGGGTCGGTCAGCGTATGAAGCTGCACCTTCATGGAAGTTTCATTTCCATCCCGTCCTGTGATCTCCACATAGTCCGCCTTGTCTAAGGCATCGATCAGCTTCTGCTGGATCTTCTGGTATTTTTCGTAGTCCAGTGTGTTGATGGCAATGGTCTCACGGAAAATTTCCTCAAAATCCGGTCCGATCTCCGGCTTCGGGAAAGCAATAATAGTAAAGCTGGTTTCATCTCCCGGCATATACTGGTTGATGACCTGGCGTGACTCATTTGCATAAGCTAGTGTCAGCTCCTGCTGATGATCATTTAAAGCAAGGGCTGTTTTCTTATTTACCGGTGTAAAGCCTTCTTCCCCGAAGGTCTCTACTACAGCAGGGCCGGCACACCAGGAAGCCAGTTCACTGTACTGCTCATAAGCAGCCTTTAAAATAGAAAGTTTTCTCTCTTTAAAGGCATTTCCCATATAAAGGGCGCTGTCATAACGGTGATCATAATCATACTGCTTGTTGGCAGAAGCGCCAAAATAGCCTCGTTTTCCGTTTGGTCTGCGGTTTAAGGACTCTACAGCAGCACGATAGAAGATGGGTTCCAGTCCCATTTTCTGGAAATTTTCCACTGCTTTGCGGATCATCCGCTCAAAGCCAAGCTGATATTCTACAACCACCGTCTTCTTTTTGGTAATGTCTCTTCCCATAACAGAAAAGCCTTTGCGGTAACCTTCTGTATAGGTATCTGCCATTTTATCCACAGTCTCCTGAGGAAGGGTGTTCATAAAAGCAGCCAGCTTTAACTCAGACTCTGAGATATACTCACCAAACTCATATAAATAGGAAAGATCATTTAAGTCACTTTCCATAATGATATCTTTTGCAAAAGAAAGTTTCGAGTCCAGTCCTTCCCTGATCCGCCATGGAAGCAGCAGGTCTGAATAATCACTGACATACCAGTAAAAAGCATCTTTGATCTGCTGCTCTTTTGGCTGGTCGGTTCCTTCTTCCCATACCTGGACAAACAGGTTATATACCTCTAAAAAGACTTCGTTTAAGATCGTGATATTTTCCAGGCGCATTTCAAAGGCATAGACAATATCTCCACGAATTTCTGTATAAAGAGCAGATAAGATCTGTCCGTAGCCTTCTCCCAGTTCTTTTACCGCATAGTCCGGGTTTGCAAAGCTTACCTCATAGTGCTCAGGCAAAATATCTTCATAAAGTCTGTGATTTCGCTCCTGTAACTGAGGCAGAGAAAGTTTTTTTCCCTCTTCTCTTTCTTTTACCAGTTCCCCGATCATTAATATAAAGCGGGAAACGCATCTAAAATAATTGCCGTAAGGCTGCCGGATATCATCTTCTCCCATGGCTGCCACGCGCTCCATGGAAAGGTCCAGCCGTTCTCTTACGGCATCGTTTTCTTCCTGTAAAATTGTTCTATAATCCATAAAATGTATTCCCTCCTTGTACATCCGCATCTGCCTGCTTTGATACTTATATTTTGCCCTTTTGATCCTGGTATCACTTATCTGAAGATACCGGTAAATATAATGATGACCCAGACAAGAAGGATGATCCCCTCTAAAGCCATCCCGATCCTGGCTAAAATATAATTACAGTCATCTTCTGTAAAGGAAAGGATGCCGTACCAGAGCCCCATAATGGCTGCTGCCATACTGGAAAATCCGTAGGCTCCTGTATTTAAGCCTCCCTGTCCTGCGTTTTTAACAGAAAAATACATGCTTAAGGCACCTAAAAGAAGGGAGGCGATTCCCAGACCCAGACAGTAAAAACTGTTCTTTGCAAAGGGATTTTTCACATAGGAAACCTTGTTTCCGATCTGTCTCAATGTATTTTCCTCCTGTAACGTAATCGCATATGCTGTACCAGACAGTAACAGCCAAAGCCGAAAGCTGCTCCCAGTGTATTAAGGAACAGGTCATCTACATCAAAACTGCCCACTTTGGATATCAGCTGCAATGTTTCTAAGATCAGGCTCCAGGTAAAACCAAAAGTCACTGTATTATACCATTTCTTGCTTCTTCTGCTGATGACCGGCAGAAAAAATCCAAAGGGTGCAAAAGCAACGATATTTCCCACAATGTTGATCATAAACAATGGAAATCCCAGTACATTATAATATTTGAAATAACGGCTGATCTCTTTAAAAAGGATCAGGTTATAGGCGTAGTCCCTGTCTGTATCCGTTCGTCCGAATGACTCTGAAAAAAACATGAAATACGCCAGAAGGCACAGGTACAGTATAAACAGTACCCATCCCATCTTCTGGCGTTTAGTTGTGTTTCTGATCATCTGTGACCCCGCATCCTAAAATTCAATTTCGGATTTGCGTTTTAAAAGCAGCGCTCCATTGACAATGGAAATAATGCCTACCACAAGACCTGTCACCAGGATCACAACACCTGCTGCAATACAGCCGGCTCCTGTAACCTTCATTGTTTTATATACTCTCTCCATATTGCAACTACCTCCGGCTCTTATTCGTTCTTTGCGCCGTACTGTTCATAATATGCATCAAGAGCTGCCTTGATCTTATCATCGATCACTACCTGACCGTTGCATTCCTTGTTGTATAAGCACTCTGTTACATCTGCCATGGTAACGATGGCTGCAGTTGGGAAGCCGTACAGATCTTTAATCTCGTCTAAAGCACTCTTGGTTCCTTTTCCACGCTCCATACGGTTTAAGGAAACGATGAGACCCTTAATCTCTACATCGCCCTGAGCCTTAATGATTGGGAATGTCTCTTCAATGGACTTACCGGAAGTGGTAACGTCCTCAATGATCATAACACGGTCGCCGTCTTTGATCTTGCTTCCTAACAGGATACCGGTATCACCGTGGTCCTTTACTTCCTTACGGTTGGAGCAGTAACGGATGTCTTTTCCGTATAAATCGCTGATCGCCATGGTGGTTGCAACGCTTAACGGAATACCCTTGTAAGCCGGTCCAAAGAGTACGTCAAAGTCCAGACCAAAGTTGTCGTGAATAGCCTTTGCGTAGTACTCACCTAATTTCTTTAACTGGGTACCTGTTACATAGGCGCCTGCGTTCATAAAGAATGGGGACTTTCTTCCGCTCTTTAAGGTGAAATCTCCAAATTTTAATACATTGCTTTCTACCATAAATTCAATAAATTCCTGCTTATAGCTTTCCATGGTAATGCCCTCCTTATTTTTCCAATTTTTCCCAAATTTCTTATGTGACTGTTTTATTACTTCACTGCACCGATCAGTTCGTTAATATCTTCAATTCCATATTTTTCCATATATGCCTTAATGCCATCGACTGTTTTAACAGTTGCATATGGGTCGTGGAAGTTTGCAGTACCGATAGCTACTGCAGTTGCGCCTGCAAGGATAAATTCCAGCGCGTCATCTGCATTGCAGATACCGCCCATACCGATGATCGGCACTTTTACTGCCTGGGCTGCCTGATAGACCATGCGTACAGCTACCGGACGGATAGCCGGACCGGAAAGTCCGCCTGTTTTATTGGCAACTGCGAAGGTTCTGCGGTTGATGTCGATCTTCATACCGGTTAAAGTATTGATCAGGGAAATGGCATCTGCGCCGCCTGCCTCTGCTGCCTTTGCCATAACTGTAATATCTGTTACATTCGGGCTTAATTTCATAACAACCGGCTGTTTTGCATGGGCTTTTACTGCCTTTGTAATAGCTTCTACTGCCTTAGGATCCTGACCGAAGGCGATACCGCCCTCTTTTACGTTTGGACAGGAAATGTTGATCTCCAGCATATCTACCGGCTCATCTCCCAGGCGCTCTACTACATCAATGTAATCTTCTGTGGTCTTTCCGCACACATTAACTACGATCTTTGTATCATATTTCTTTAAAAATGGGATATCTCTCTTTGCAAATACATCGATACCCGGGTTCTGCAGACCAATGGCATTGATCATGCCGCCGTAGGTCTCTGCGATCCTTGGTGTCGGGTTTCCCGGCCACGGCACATTTGCCACACCTTTTGTGACAACAGCGCCAAGACGGCTTAAATCTACAAACTCGCTGTATTCCATACCGGAACCAAAGGTGCCGGACGCTTCCATAACCGGATTTTTAAATTCCACTCCGGCGATCTTTACACTCATATTCATAATTCGGTCCTGCCTCCTGCTTTCTCACATGTCCGCCCGTTTTGATCCGGGCAATTTTTACTGTACTTTACAGTTCAATGTCTTCTGCCAGGAATACGGGGCCATCCTTACAGATACGCTTGTTATGTACCTGGGAATGTTCGTCCACATCCTTTGTCTGGCAGGTGCATGCCAGACAGGCACCAATGCCGCAGGCCATTTTCTCTTCCAGGGATAAGTAGCAGAGGATGCCTTTTTCCTGGCTGTATGCCTTTAAGGCACGAAGCATAGGAGTCGGTCCGCAGGCATAGATCACATCTGCCTTCAGATCATTTTCACGGATGGCATCTAATACATTTCCCTTTGTTCCTACACTGCCGTCTTCTGTGGCAACAGTTACAGAGCCGTATGCTTCAAATTCTTCTTTTAAGAACATGTGGCTGTCACGGTAGCCGATAACGGACTGTACCATTTCACCACCGTTTACTTTGCTTAATGCTTTTGCAAGTTCAAGCATTGGCGGGATACCGATACCGCCGCCGATGAGGAATGCTTTCTTTCCTTCTAATAATGGGAAACCATTTCCAAGAGGTCCTAATACGTCAATAGTATCTCCTGCTGTCAGTGCGGAAAATTCCTTTGTTCCGGCTCCTGCCACACGGTATACCAGACGCAGTTCTCCCTTTTCTTTATCAATACCACAAAGGCTGATGGGTCTTGGAAGCAGTCTGGATCCGTCTTTGGAATAAAGGGATACGAACTGTCCAGGCACAGCCTGGGCTGCGATCTCACCCGCAGCCAGTCTTAAGTCATAAATTCCTTCTGCCAGCTGTACCTGTGAGGTAACAGCAGCTGTCATTTTTAATTTTGCCATGTTGTTTTTCCAACCTTTTTATTTCTTGCTAATTACAGTACACTGTTGATATCAGCAACCATGTCAATAACTGCCTGTCTGGAAGCCTCTGCAAAGTGCTCCGGACCAAACTGTTTGTATTTTTCCTGACGATATGCTGCAATGATACCTCTGGAGGAGTTTACAATAGCACCTAAACCATCTTCATTGAAGCAGTGCTTTAAGTCTGCTGCAGTACCGCCCTGTGCGCCGTATCCTGGTACCAGGAAGTAGGTATGTGGCATCAGCTTTCTTAAGATCTTGCTCATTTCCGGATAGGTAGCGCCTACTACTGCACCTACGTTGCTGTAGGTTCCGTCCATGGACATATTGCCCCACTCTACTACTTTTTCAGCTACTAATTCGTAAAGAGGACGGCCGTCGATCAGTTTGTCCTGGAACTCGCCGCTGGATGGATTTGAGGTCTTTACCAGAACGAAAATTCCCTTGTCATTTGCATTGCATGCATCTACGAAAGGCTTTACGCCATCTGTTCCAAGGTATGGATTTACAGTCAGCATATCAGTAGCAAAACCACTGTAGGACTTGGAGCCTACCTGTACTTTGCCCAGATGTCCGGTTGCATACGCAGCGGAAGTAGAGCCGATATCACCTCTCTTTGCATCACCGATGACTACCAGACCCTTTTCCTGGCAGTAATCTACGGTTTTCTTATAAACCATTAATCCCTCAATGCCAAACTGCTCGTACATAGCGATCTGTGGCTTTACTGCCGGGATCAGGTCATAAGTATTGTCAATGATCTCTTTATTATACTGCCAGATTGCTTCTGCAGCTCCCTCTAAGGTCTCTCCGTAAGCGTCAAATGCTTTTTTTACAATGTGCTCTGGCACATAGGAAAGCATTGGGTCTAAGCCTACGCAGATTGGAGCCTTTGTCTTCTGGATTTTTTCGATTAACTGACTGATCATAATGTTCCTCCTTGGTTTACACTACATTTGTATATTCATTACAGGTATTTCCATGATCCAAAACTGGTCGTTCTGAATGATTATCCTAATTTTAACATAGATAACCTATTTCTTCAAGAAAACTTGGGATTATACACTTTTTTTCAATATTGTCATGTTTGCAGCGGATCTAAACTGGTTTTATGCCAGTTCCTCAAACTCATTTAACAGCTCCTCAAAGAACTTAAGTGCCTCTTCTACCGGGCCTGTATGGGACATGTCCACACCTGCCAGTTTTAACAGTTCGATGGGTGTATCGGAGCAGCCGCCGCTTAAAAACTTCTTATATCCTTCTAAAATGCCAGGTTCCCCGTTAAAGATCTTCCTGCTGATAGCGATGGCTGCAGAAAAACCGGTAGCATACTGATATACATAAAATGGGGTATAAAAATGTGGGATCCGCTCCCATTCATACTGGATCTCAGGGTCGATCACTGTATCCGGACCAAAATAGTCTTCATTTAACTTCTTATAAATATTGCAAAGACTCTGGGAAGTCATGCTCTCGCCTGCTGCTGCCATCTCATGGGCTTTCTGCTCAAATTCCGCAAACATGGTCTGGCGGAATAAGGTTCCCCTGAAGCTTTCCAGGAAATAATTTAATAAATAGGCTTTTTCCTGTTTATCTTTGCTGTTCTTTAATAAATGACGGATCAGCAGAGCCTCGTTACAGGTGGAAGCTACCTCTGCCACAAAGATCTTATAACCGCTGTAAGTATAAGACTGGTTCTTGTTAGAGTACCAGGTGTGGATAGAATGGCCCATTTCGTGAGCCAGTGTAAATACATCATTTAAAGTTCCATGGAAATTTAATAATACATAAGGATGGCAGCCATAAACGCCCCAGGAATAAGCGCCGCTTCGTTTTCCTTCATTTTCATATATATCAATCCAGCGGTTGTCAAAACCTTCCTGAAGAAGCCCCAGGTACTCTTCGCCCATAGGTGCAAGACCTGTTTTTACAATGTCTTTGGCTTCTTCAAAGGTATAATGACGGTCTGCTTCTGCCACCATAGGCACATACAAGTCATACATGTGAAGTTCTTCTACGCCCAGGAGTTTTTTCCTCAGAGAAGCATATCTGTGGAGCAGTGGGAGACTTTTTCTCACAGATGCCACCAGATTGTCATATACAGACTCAGGAACTTCATTCCCGGAAAGGCTTGACTGACGGCTGGAAGTATAATTTCTGGCCTTTGCATAGAATACAGCCTGTTTTACATTGGCACCAAAAGCTGCGGATAAGGTATTGGAAAACTGCTTGTATACACTATACAGGTTTTCAAAAGCCTCTTTTCGGATGTCTCTGTTCTGATTTTCCAGGAGAGCAATATAATTTCCATGGGTAAGAGGAATTTCCTTTCCCTCTGCGTCATGAACAGCCGGGAAGCGGGCATCTGCATTATTAAACATGGTAAATACCTGGCTTCCGCCCTGGGTTGCCTCGTAGGACTGAGCCAGTAACTGTTCCATTTCTTTAGAAAGTGTGTGGCTCTTGCGCTCTAACAGCTGATCTAACAGGCGGTCAAAATGTTTCAGGCCCGGATGGCTGTTTCTGTATTCTTTTAAGATTTCTTCCGGAATGGATAAGATCTCCGGAACCATATAAGCTGAATTTTCAGAAGCCCGGATATTTAAAAGCTGTGCCCTAGAAAACATGTCCTGATACAGGTCATTTGCTGTATCTTCGTCGGAACGCATTCTGGCATATACGTACAGGCGCTCTGCTTTTAAGCTGAACTCATCATCAAATTTCAGGCACTGGTATAAGTTTTCTGCTGACTCTGCCAGCTTGCCCTTAAATTCCCCGTATTTTTCAAGCTCACCAGACGCTTCTTTTAACTGTTTTTCCCAGGTCTCATTATCCGGGACCATGTCCTCTAACTTCCAGGTGGTAGAAATTTCTGCTTCACTTCTTTTCTTCATAAACGTAACCCCTTTCTTTTATTTGCAAATACAGATGTGCCCCGGCAATGCCGGGGCAGGTGAAATATCTTTATATAGACTGAGATTTCCGCGCTAACGCAGCCGCTTGTTTTGCCATGCATATCAAGAATGCGCCAGTGACGCATTTGAAGATTTCTCTGCGCTTATATAAACTTAGACGCGATCGGCACTGCGATCACAGTGAGCAGACCTGCCACTGCAATAGAAAGGCTGCTCATGGCACCTTCTACTTCTCCTAATTCCAGTGCTTTTGCTGTACCTACTGCATGGGCGCTGGTACCAAATGCCAGTCCCTTTGCTACCGGGTGGTCGATCTTTGCAAGTTTAAGTACAGTCTCGCCAACCATATTTCCTAAAACACCGGTGATGATAATACTGATAACAGTCAGTGTTACAATACCGCCTGCTTCTTCACTGACACCCATTCCAATAGCAGTTGTAATGGACTTTGGAAGCAGTGTTACATAATGGGTGTGGGACAGTCCCAGAACACGGCACATGAGGAAAATACTCACTGCACTGGTGGCAACGCCGGAAGTAATGCTTACTGCAACGGCTGCACCATGCTTCTTTAACAGGTGAAGCTGCTTATACAGCGGGATCGCCAGACATACAGTTGCCGGTGTAAGGAGCCAGCTTAAATAAGATGCTCCTTTATTATATGTATCATAATCAATTCCTACTCCCAGTAAAAATGCAATGATCACGATAACAGATACCAGGATCGGATTTAAAAAGGCAAGCTTTGTCTTCTGTTTCAGCCAGCAGGCAAACAGATAAGCCGCTATACTTAAGGTAAGTCCCCAGTACTGGGAATTTCCCAGGATCTCTCTTAATGTACTCATTTGATCATTTCTCCTTTTTCTTCTCTGCTGATTCCATCATAAACTGTGCCACTTTTCCGGTAACGATCATTACTACAACAGTAGAAACTGCGATAATGATCAGAAATGGAATAAGAACGGCTTTCAGCTCATCTGCACACTCCAGAATGCCTACAGTTGCCGGTACAAACATCATGGACATGGTATCCATAAGAAAATTGCCGGTTCCTTCTACGCTTTCCATTTTCACAACACCTGACATAAGGGCTGCCAGCATAAGAAAAAGACCGTATACACCTGCCGGAACAGGAAGGGGCAGGATCTGGTTTAAAAATTCTCCAGCCAGAGTGATACCCAGGATAATACCGATCTGTCTTACGTATTTCATCTTTGTTTTCCTCCTGATGTTTTAGCGGATGACAATATTTTTTCTTTTGCGTCCGTTAAATTTTTCTGGATTATTCTACCACTGCGTTTTTTCATATTCAAGAGATAATGCCGGAAATACACAAAAAATACAATCCGGGCATTTAACAGTGGTTGCGCCCTGAAAACCATTGGATTACAATAAAAACATTATAAAAACTATATTGGGAGCTTATTTCATGGACATTTTCTTTAAAGATAACTTAAATTCATCAGACCAATTATATATAGAACAGCTTTTGTGTGCATCCATGGCAGCCTCTACAGATAATACCGGATCCTGGGGTATCACGCCAGCGCTTACAGATATACTGGATGCTGACGGCTGGTGGTTTGCAGCTTCTGATCCGGACCTGATTTCTAAATCATGCCCGGTCTCTAAAACGTACCTGTCCGGCTGTATGGCTGTATACCAAACAGGAGATGACAGCTTTGAATGTGTGCCTTTTGTGCACCCGGATCTTCGTAAAAAGGGAATTTTTTCTTCTATCCTGGCTGCTGCCTGTGAAGAAGACCAAATTCCAGGAGAAGGCTCTGTGTATTTTTCCTGTGGTACTGAAAATAAACTGTGGAAAAATGTCCTGGAACATATTGGGGCAGAGCATGCCTGGGATGAATATATGATGGAGCGGGAATTAACGGGATTTGAAACAATGGCAAATGAAAAAACAGCAGATATGCTTTACTGCCGGATTTTGGAAAATACTAGCAGCACAGCCTGGCAGGCTGTTGGCAGCCGCAGCCTTCTAACACAGAATACTGCAGAAAATCTGACCGCACCGGAAGTCACCTGTTTTCTTGCACCCCAGGGAAACTCTGTCTATTTATACAGCCTTGAAGTTCTCCCGGAACTTAGAAATAAACATTTAGGCACTGCCTTTTTATCTGTCCTCCTTCCCCAGCTGGCAAAAAAAGGCTTTAAGACCATAAAGCTTCAGGTTTCCTCAGAAAATCTCCCGGCCATGGCCCTGTATAAAAAGACAGGGTTTTGCATTACGCAAACCCTGTCTTTTTATGAGTATTAATCCCTTGATACAGTCACACCCTGGGCTTCGATCCTCTTTCGGATCTCTAACATCTTGTTGTCCGTCTGGGCGATCACATCAGCGCACTGTTTTAATTCACCGCTGATCTCACCATTTAAGTCCACAAAGGATTTTTTATACTTTAACTGATGATCCAGACTTGCCCAGAAGTCCATAGCGATGGTACGGATCTGTACCTCTACGCGGATGGGCTTCTTACTGTCTGAGAAGAATACCGGGATCTCAATGATCATATGGTAACTGCGGTAGCCGTTTGGCTTTGGATTTTTAATATAATCCTTAATCGCAATAACAGTTACATCATCCTGGCGCACCAGCATTTCCGCTACTTCGTAAATATCATCTACAAAAGAACAGATAATGCGGATACCTGCCACATCATCCAGATTTTTCACCATAGACTCCACCGATACCGGCAGCCCCCGGCGCTGAAGCTTCTCTAAGATACTCATAGGCTTCTTTACACGGGATTTGATCATTTCAATGGGGTTTCTCTGGTTTTTAATGGATAATTCATCATTGAGTACTTCTAATTTTGTCTTTACTTCACGGATGGCACAGGCATACATCATCATTGCCATCCTAAACTGTCTTGCTTCATTGATCCATACATCCGGGACCTGGACCACATCCGGCACATTGACAATGGACTGGTTCAGCTCACTGTTAGGATTAAGATTGATATTCATCGTGTCACCACTTTCCGCCTGTGTTTACAGGTTCTCCACTGCCTTTACAGCTTCCTCAAACCATGGCATCTCAATATATTCTACCTGACCGCCATCTACCATCTGGGCGATCTTTGGATCGATCGGGATCTGGGCTAACAGCTTTAAGCCGTATTCTTCTGCAACCTGCTCTGTATGGCTCTCACCAAATACATTAATGTGCTTTCCGCAGTCAGGACATTCCAGATAGCTCATATTTTCTACAATACCAAGTATCGGCACATTCATCTTCTTTGCCATATTTACTGCCTTGGCTACGATCATTCCTACCAGTTCCTGAGGAGAGGTAACGATAATGATACCATCTACAGGAAGTGACTGGAATACAGTCAACGGAACATCGCCAGTGCCCGGAGGCATATCTACGAACATGTAATCTACATCTTTCCACAGTGTCTCAGTCCAAAACTGCTTTACAGCGCCTGCGATCACAGGACCTCTCCAGATGACAGGATCGGTATCATGGTCTAACAGAAGGTTGGCAGACATGATATCTACACCCTCTAAGGATCTTGCAGGGATCATCAGTTTTCCGTCTTCGGAAACACCTGCTTTTTCATGGGCAACGCCAAATGCCATAGGAATAGACGGACCGGTAATATCCGCATCTAAAATTGCTGCATGTTTGCCCTTGCGGCTCATGCTTACTGCCATCATGGAGGTAACAAGTGATTTACCTACACCACCTTTACCGGATACAACACCGATAACCTTCTTAACAGAACTTCCCTGACTTAGCTTTACAAGAAAATCTTCCGGTTTCATCTCTCTTTCTGCACAATTTTCTCCACAGCTGCTGCAATCATGTGTACACTCACTCATAGTATTTACCTCTCATTTACTTAAATTTTTAATAAAATTTTACCCCTGTTTTACTTGTTCATCTGTTCCAAAATTTCTTTGACATTCTTCTGAATATCTCCCTCAAATACAGCAGAACCACATACAAATATATTGGCGCCACATTCTGCGATTTCCGCTATATTAGAAGCTTTCACTCCACCATCAACCTGAATATCAACATCAAGATTCTTCTCGGTGATCATCTGACGAAGTGCTCTGACCTTTTCTCCACAGTAAGGGATATATTTCTGTCCCCCAAATCCAGGATTCACAGTCATCACCAATACCATGTCAAGCTCCGGCAGAACATACTCAATTGCAGAAAGCGGAGTAGCAGGATTAACAGCTACAGCTGCCTTCTTTCCACAATCCTTAATCTGATGCACAACTCTGTCAAGATGTGTACAGGTTTCCGCATGTACTGTAATAATATCTGCGCCTGCTTTCGCAAAGTCTTCAATATATCTTCCGGGATCCTCTATCATCAAATGTGCATCAAAAATAGCATCTGTCAATGGACGAAGTGCCTTGATTAT